>ULYK01009408.1_pt1 | contig 14666 bp, 10 predicted proteins | sample 1962061 | NCBI WGS metagenome assembly ULYK01 (sample SAMEA4835860, study PRJEB28245) | human gut metagenome | biome: gut microbiome; material: fecal sample | place: Denmark | collected 2008
TGCCTTTGTGCTGATATAATCAATCAGATAAATCAAATTTCGAAATATTATTTTATTCATTTATACTATAATGGAAAAGACATTGAAAGGCATAGTGCAATATGCCCGCAAAAATTATTTCAGTTATTGGTCTATTTTAGGTATTGACACGGCAATTTCTGTATTATGTTCATTGGTTGCTTATGCGGTAATTCATTATATGGCGCATGTTCCAATGACCGACTGGATGCTTTGTAAATTTGCTTGCGTTTCTTTGGTGGCAAGTGTTGCTGGCTCTTTATTATTCCATACTTATCGTAATACGATTCGTTTTTCACAGGCACGTGAACTTTGGCGTATCATGTGTGCTGTATTATTTAAAATAGCTTGTTTGGCAATCGTTTCTTTCGGATTTATATATGAGACCCAATTGCCATATAATTATAAAATATCTTATCTTCTATTTGACGGTTTGTTGACCTTAGTGACTTTGACAACTTTCCGTGTATCATTGATAATCATCTATGATTTCTTATTGGATTGGGTGAATAAAAAGAACACCCGTATTCTTATTTATGGTACTAATGAAGAGAGTGTAGCCCTGAAGTTACGTCTTAGGGATAGTGCACATTATAAGGCAGCCGGTTTTTATGTATATGGTAAAAATAACAGCCGACGCCGATTGGCAGATCTTCCCGTTTATTACTTTGAAAATGAATCGGATGTTGATTATATCATGCGGAAGCGCGGAATTAAGGGGATTCTGTTTGCCCGTTATGAAGATACCCGTTTGGAAGAAAAACGCCTTCTGGAATATTGTAAAAATAATGAACTTAAAACATTGATAGCTCCTACTATCAGTGAGGCGGATTCTGATGGAAAATTTCATCAGTGGGTACGTCCTATTAAGATTGAGGATTTGCTGGGCCGTGCCGAAATTAATATCAACCTTCGTCAAGTTGCAGAAGAATTCAGGGGAAAAGTGGTGTTGGTGACTGGTGCGGCAGGCAGTATTGGTAGTGAACTTTGCCGTCAATTAGTGCAGATGGGAATTCAGAAACTTATCATGTTCGACTCTGCAGAAACACCTCTGCATAATGTCCGTCTTGAGTTTGAGAAAAAATATCCGAATATTGATTTTGTTCCGGTGATTGGTGATGTGCGTGTGAAGGAACGTGTTCGTATGGTATTCGAATTGTATCATCCTCAAATCGTCTTTCACGCTGCTGCTTACAAACATGTACCATTGATGGAAGAAAATCCTTGTGAGGCTGTGCTTGTCAATGTGACCGGTTCTCGTCAGGTGGCTGACATGGCTGTGGAATATGATGCAGAAAAAATGATTATGGTGTCTACGGATAAAGCTGTAAATCCTACTAATGTAATGGGTTGTTCCAAACGTTTGGCAGAAATCTATGTTCAAAGTCTGGGATGTGCTATCCGTGAAGGAAAAGTGAAAGGTCATACAAAATTTATCACGACACGCTTTGGTAATGTATTGGGTAGTAACGGTTCTGTTATTCCTCGTTTTAAAGAACAGATAGAGAATGGTGGTCCGGTCACTGTTACTCACCCTGATATTATCCGTTTCTTCATGACTATTCCTGAAGCTTGCCGTCTGGTAATGGAAGCCGCTACCATGGGTGAGGGCAATGAAATCTTTGTCTTTGAGATGGGAAAAGCGGTCAAGATCGTTGATCTGGCGACTCGTATGATCGAATTGGCTGGCTATCGTCCGGGTGAAGACATAAAAATAGAATTCACAGGATTACGTCCGGGTGAGAAGCTTTATGAAGAGGTATTGAGCGATAAAGAAAATACAATCCCGACAGAGAATAAGAAAATCATGATCGCTAAAGTTCGTCGGTATGAATATGCTGATATTCTTGATACTTATGCAGAGTTTGAAAGGTTGTCGCGTGCTGTAAAGATCATGGATACCGTGCGGTTGATGAAGAAAATAGTTCCGGAGTTCAAATCAAAAAATTCTCCGCGATTTGAAGTACTGGATAAAGAATAAATAGGAAATAATCAACAAAAGATTCTATAAATAAATTATCATTTAATATGAATAAATCATTGCGCACGCATTTGAATGTACGAAGCTTGTATGAAAGTCTGTTTTCTTGCCTGATAGCGGCATTTCTGCTTGCTTCCTGTCAGTCTTATAAGAAAGTACCTTATTTGCAGGATGCGGAAGTTGTAAAGGACATCAATCAACAGGAAAATTTGTATGATGCAAAGATAATGCCTAAAGACTTACTTACTATTGTGGTTTCGTGTACTAGTCCGGAGTTGGCGGTTCCTTTCAATCTGACGGTAGCTAGTCCTGCTAGTGTGGCTACTGGAAATACACAGTTGACAACTCAGCCCGTCCTACAGCCCTATTTGGTGGATAATGAAGGAAAGATTAATTTTCCTGTTTTGGGTGAATTGAATGTAGGAGGACTAACGAAGAAAGAGGCTGAACAACTGATAGTGGATAAACTAAAACCTTATATTAAGGAGACTCCGATCGTAACAGTTCGCATGGTAAATTATAAAATTTCTGTACTGGGTGAAGTTGCCCGTCCTGGTACATTTACGATCAGCAATGAAAAAGTGAATCTGCTGGAAGCTCTTGCTATGGCAGGTGATATGACTGTCTGGGGAGTTCGTGATAATGTTAAACTGATTCGTGAGGGTGTTAATGGCAAACAGGAGATTGTGACATTGGATTTAAACAAAGCGGAGACAATTCTTTCCCCATATTACTGGTTACAACAGAATGACATTGTTTATGTGACTCCTAATAAAGCAAAATCACGTAACTCCGATATTGGTAACAGTACTAGTTTGTGGTTCTCCGCTACTTCTATTTTGGTATCATTGGCAAGTTTATTAGTAACAATCTTCAAATAGTAGTATCGTATGATTGAGGAAAAAAGAGAAAAACGAGGTGAGCAATCAGAAGAGCAGGTGAATATTCAGGAGATTCTTTTTCGTTATCTGATTCATTGGCCTTGGTTTGTAGTATCGGTAGTTATTTGTATTGTCTGTGCATGGGGGTACTTACGACTAGCAACACCAGTTTATAATATTTCTGCCACTGTTTTGATTAAAGATGACAAGAAAGGCAGTGGTGCAAGTATGTCCTCTGAATTGGAAAGAATGGGACTGGATGGTTTTGTTTCTTCGTCAAATAATGTAGATAATGAAATAGAAGTTTTACGTTCTAAGTCGTTAGCAAGAGAGGTGGTCAATCATTTAGGCTTGTTTGTGACTTATGAGGATGAAGATGAGTTTCCCAGTAGGGAACTTTACCGTACTTCGCCTGTAGTGGTGAGCTTGACTCCGCAAGAAGCGGATAAGCTTCCACATTCGATGAAGGTAAACATGACTTTGCAACCTGCGGGTGCGATGGATGTACAGATTACAATGGGGGAAAAGGAATATCGGAAACAATTTGAGAAGTTACCCGCTGTGTTTCCAACAGATGAAGGTACAGTTGCTTTTTTTGTAAATAATGATACACTATCGTCAGTTCGTCCGGAAAGTGTAACGCAAGAACGGCATATTACGGCTTTTATCAACAGCCCTTCTTCTGTAGCGAAAAGATATACTAATTCTCTGTCAATATCTCCCACATCGAAGATGACTTCTGTTGTGGTTATATCATTGAAAAATTCCAATGCTCGGCGTGGTAAGGATTTTATCAATAAGTTACTTGAGATGTATAATATCAATGCCAATAATGACAAAAATGAGGTAGCTCAAAAAACAGCAGAATTTATTAATGAACGTATTGGAATTATCTCAAAGGAACTTGGTAGTACGGAACAAGATTTGGAGAATTTTAAACGTAGTGCAGGAATTACAGATCTGAGTAGTGAAGCACAAATTGCCTTATCTGGTAATGCGGAATATGAAAAGAAGCGTGTGGAAAACCAGACTCAAATCAATCTGGTTATGGATTTGCAACGCTATATGAAGGGTAATGAATATGAAGTATTGCCAAGTAATATTGGGTTACAAGATGCAGCATCAGCAGGTGCAATAGACAGATATAATGAAATGTTGGTTGAAAGGAAACGCTTGCTTCGTACATCAACTGAGAATAACCCAACAATCATAAATTTGGATACCAGTATCCGTGCGATGCGAAGTAATGTACAAGCTACGCTGGATGCTACATTGAAAGGATTGCAGATTACCAAAGAAGATTTAGCCCGTGAGGCTAGTCGTTATTCTCGTCGTATTAACGATGCGCCGACTCAAGAACGTCAGTTTGTGAGTATCGCTCGTCAACAGGAAATCAAGGCAGGGCTATATTTGATGTTACTTCAAAAACGTGAGGAGAATGCTATCACTTTGGCAGCTACTGCAAATAATGCCAAGATTATTGATGAAGCGTTAGCAGACGACAATCCGGTTTCTCCCAAGAGGGTGATGGTCTATCTTGCCGCCTTGGTATTAGGAGTGGGAATTCCGGTAGGTATCATTTATTTGATAGGATTGACCAAATTCAAGATTGAGGGCCGTGCTGATGTTGAAAAGTTAACCTCGCTTCCTGTCATTGGTGATATTCCGTTAGCAGATGAAAAGTCCGGTTCTATAGCTGTATTTGAGAATCAGAATAATCTGATGAGTGAGACTTTCCGGAATGTTCGTACTAACCTTCAGTTTATGCTTGAAAATGGCAAGAATGTGATTTTGGTGACTTCTACCATCAGTGGTGAAGGTAAGTCTTTTGTATCATCTAATTTGGCTATTAGTCTTTCTTTGTTAGGGAAAAAGGTTGTGATAGTAGGTCTTGACATTCGCAAACCAGGATTAAATAAAGTGTTCAATCTTTCCAGAAAAGAACATGGTATTACTCAATTTTTGACTAATCCAACTGTTAATCTGATGGATTTGGTACAGCCTTCTGATATCAACAAGAATCTGTTTATTCTTCCCGGTGGAGCTGTTCCTCCCAATCCAACGGAACTGTTGGCCCGTGATGACTTGGAAAAAGCCATCGAAATATTGAAGGCTAGTTTTGACTATGTGATTTTGGACACCGCTCCTGTGGGTATGGTAACCGATACTTTGCTGATAGGTCGTACTGCTGATTTATCGGTCTATGTATGCCGTGCCGATTATACCCGTAAGGCAGAGTTTACTTTGATTAATGAGCTTTCTGAAAACAACAAACTGTCTAACCTCTGTATTGCCATTAACGGCTTGGATCTTCAGAAAAAGAAGTACGGCTATTATTATGGCTATGGTAAATACGGCAAGTATTATGGCTATGGCAAGCGTTATGGTTATGGCTACGGCTATGGAGAAAAACATGCCGGTCAGGGGGGAAAATAAACTATTATTGATAAATCTAAATCAAACATAATATGCGTGATTTCAAAGACATTCGGGTCGCAGTAGCCGGAACCGGCTATGTGGGACTGAGCATAGCGACGCTGCTATCACAACATCATCATGTAACTGCCGTGGATGTAATCCCGGAAAAGGTGGAGAAACTGAACGGTAAGGTTTCTCCTATTCAGGATGATTATATCGAGAAGTATCTGGCTGAAAAGCCGCTTGACCTTGTAGCCACTTTGGACGGGAGATCAGCCTACGCTGACGCCGACTTTGTGGTAATAGCCGCTCCCACAAACTATGACCCTGTGAAGAATTATTTCGATACGAGTCGTGTGGAGGAGGTTATCGACCTCGTGCTTGAGGTGAATCCGGATGCCGTAATGGTCATCAAGTCAACGATTCCTGTGGGGTATACCCGTAACCTTTATGTAAAGTACGCCCAAAAAGGAGTAAATAAGTTCAACCTGCTGTTCTCACCGGAGTTCCTTCGTGAAAGCAAGGCTCTTTATGACAACCTTTATCCGAGCCGTATCATCGTAGGTTATCCGAAGATCATCGACCGTCCGGAGTTTGCGGAAGAAAATGAGGCGATCCAGTCCGTCACGGATGTCACTATGTTGGAGGAAGCAGCTAAAATATTTGCCGCCCTCTTGCAGGAAGGGGCTGTCAAAGAAAACATCGACACGCTTTTTATGGGCATGAAAGAGGCTGAAGCAGTCAAGCTCTTCGCCAACACCTATCTGGCTCTCCGTGTCAGCTATTTCAATGAACTTGACACATACGCTGAAATGAAAGGATTGGACAGTAAAGCCATCATTGAGGGCGTAGGTCTTGACCCCCGTATCGGGACACATTATAATAATCCCTCATTCGGTTATGGCGGTTACTGCCTGCCGAAAGATACCAAGCAACTCCTTGCCAACTATCAGGATGTACCACAGAATATGATGTCCGCAATCGTGGAGTCAAACAAGACCCGTAAGGACTATATTGCCGACGCGGTACTCCGCAAGGCAGGCTATTATACAGGGAACGGACAATGGGATGTATCTAAGGAACATACTTGCGTTATCGGTGTATACCGTCTGACCATGAAATCGAATTCTGACAATTTCCGTCAGTCCGCCATTCAAGGTATAATGAAACGTATCAAGGCGAAGGGTGCGGAAGTGATCATCTATGAACCCACGCTTGAGGACGGGACTACATTTTTTGGCAGCAGGGTCGTTAACGATCTTGCCGGATTTAAGGCGCAGAGCAAGGCGATCATAGCCAACCGCTTTGACAATAATCTGGAAGATGTGGCAGACAAGGTTTATACACGTGATATTTTTAGAAGGGACTGACTATGTTGCCATATAATGTAGAGTTGGATGGCAAGACAGTGCTCGTAACAGGTGCTGCCGGTTTTATCGGGAGTAACCTTGTCAGGCGTCTTTTCCATGATTTCCGGAATATCAAGGTAATCGGAATCGATTCCATTACTGATTATTACGATGTCAATATCAAGTATGAGCGTCTCAAGGAAATAGAGTCGTTAAACCGTGTCTGGACTTTTGTCCGTGCCTCGATTGCCGACAAGGATGTGGTAGAGAAAATCTTCTCAGAAAACAAAATCTCTGTTGTCGTAAATCTTGCCGCTCAGGCGGGTGTCCGTTACAGTATCACTAATCCCGATGCCTATATCCAAAGTAATATTATCGGTTTCTATAATATCCTTGAAGCCTGCCGTCATCATGAGGTGGAACACTTGGTTTATGCTTCTTCATCATCAGTCTATGGCAGTAACAAGAAAATTCCGTATTCAACTGATGACAAGGTTGACAACCCGGTCAGCCTTTATGCAGCAACGAAGAAGAGTAATGAGTTAATGGCTCACGCATACTCAAAACTCTACAATATTCCATCCACAGGCTTGCGTTTCTTTACGGTTTATGGCCCTGCAGGTCGTCCGGATATGGCGTATTTCGGGTTTACCGACAAGCTTGTAAAAGGCGAAACTATCAAGATTTTCAATTATGGTAATTGTAAACGTGATTTTACTTATGTGGATGATATTGTGGAGGGAGTAGTTCGCATCATACAGCACGCTCCTGAGAAGCGGAACGGTGAAGATGGACTTCCAATTCCTCCATACAAGGTTTATAACATTGGTAATAATTCACCTGAAAACCTTCTTGACTTTGTGACTATCCTGCAGGAGGAACTCATTTGTGCAAATATACTCCCACAGGATTATGATTTCGAAGCGCACAAGGAACTCGTACCTATGCAGCCTGGGGATGTACCAATTACCTATGCAGATACCACCCCATTGGAGCAAGATTTTGGCTTTAAACCATCTACTAGCCTTCGTGACGGTTTGAGGGCGTTTGCTCAGTGGTATGCGAAATACTACGGAACATCTGAAAAATAAATGCCTCTAAGCAATTGGCGTGATGCTGCGGATCGAATCCGTTGCCTGCTACAAAACAATATAAACATGAAAGAATTATTGCGTAAGATCAGCAACTGGTACTTCTCGCGCAAGGCACTGCCCTACTGGTGCATCCTTGTCATGGATTGTATGGCAGTCTATGTATCAGGACTCTTTGTGTATTACCTCCAGCATGGAGGTTTGGAGTTGGCACAATACTTCTGGCAAGTCACCTTTGGTCTCGGCTTGTGTCTCATAGTGTATATCATCTCCTTCTTTGCTTTCCACACTTACAACGGTGTGATGCGCTACTCTAGCTTCGTTGACCTCCATCGCGTAGCCTACAGTACTGCTCTTGCAAGCGTTGGCACCTGTCTGCTTCATCAGGTACAGGTGTATGCAAAACTCGCACCTTATCTGCTTATCCCACGCTTCGATAGTGTCATCATGCTTTTCATTGTGGCCACTATGCTCATGTGGTGTTTGCGAGTGCTTGTCAAAAGTCTGCACGATACCTACCGTGGTGATGCCAACATCCAGAAGGTGTTCATCTACGGATGTATGCAAGGAGGAATAGCTCTCGCCAAGAGTCTCAAGAACGAGAACCTTCAGCGCTACCGCCTTTGTGGATTTATCTCCACTGACCGCTCTCTCAATGGTACATGGCTCTTGGGCGAACAGGTGCACTTTGATGAAGATAAGGTCGTTGCCACCATGAAGCGCTATCAGGTGGCAGTCCTCCTTGTATCTCCACTCCAGACCAACCATTTCATTACACGTACCACCCTCATCGATGCCCTCGTTGCTGCCAACATTAAGATCATGATGATGCCACGAGGAGTAGAAGAGTGGGACGGCAAGAGCGAATTGACTCATCAACAGCTTCACGAGGTTGAAATTGAAGACCTTCTTCCTCGCGAGAAGATTGAGGTGGATATGGATGCCATAGGCGAGATGCTTCATGACAAACGTATTCTCATCACGGGTGCAGCTGGCTCCATCGGAAGCGAGATGGCGCGTCAGGTGGCTAAGTTCCAACCTGCCGACCTTATCCTTGTCGATCAGGCTGAGACTCCAATGCACGACGTTCGCCTCTATATGGCTCGCAATCATAGCGACCTTCACGTAGCGACCATCGTCACCAGCATTTGCAAACCTGACCGTATGGAGAAGATTTTCTCTGAGTACCGTCCTGAATATGTCTTCCATGCCGCAGCCTATAAGCACGTGCCTATGATGGAGGACAATCCTACTGAGGCAGTACAGAACAATATCCACGGTACACGTGTCATTGCTGACCTTGCATTAAAGTATGGCACCAAGAAGTTCGTGATGATCTCCACCGATAAGGCCGTTAACCCGACCAACGTGATGGGTTGTTCAAAGCGTATCTGTGAAATCTACTGCCAGAGTCTCAATAAGGCTATTGCTGAAGGTTCCTTGAAATTTGAAACAGCCAACGGCAAGAAACCAGAGACTCAATTTGTGACTACTCGTTTCGGTAATGTCCTTGGCTCCAACGGTTCTGTTATCCCTATATTCAAGGAACAGATTCGCAAAGGTGGTCCTGTTACCGTCACTCACAAAGACATCATCCGTTTCTTCATGCTCATCCCTGAGGCATGTCGTCTGGTGCTCGAAGCTGGTACTATGGGTAAAGGGGGAGAGATTTTCGTCTTCGACATGGGTGAGCCTGTACGTATTGCCGACCTTGCTCAACGAATGATCGACCTCTCGGGTGCTAAGGATGTGAAGATTGAGTTTACTGGTCTTCGTGATGGTGAGAAACTCTACGAGGAAGTGCTCTCTGATAAGGAAGGTACAAAGCCAACGGTTCATCCTAAGATTATGGTGGCTTCTGTTCGTGAATATCCTTATGAACTCGCACTCCAGAACGAGAAAGAACTTTATGAACTCTCTTTTACTGCCGATGATATGACCATCGTGAAGAAAATGAAGGAAATTGTGTTGGAGTTTAAGAGCAAACATAGTAAATACGAAATACTTGATAAGTAGTAAATGGAGCTACAAGAGTTTATAGCAAGATACGAAGTTGCAGCCTCTTTGATTAGCAAGCCTACTGCAATTGAGGATCTGTCCAGCATATTTGGTAAGAAGTGCTCTTATCCGAGACAGACTGCTGACCTCGTGTAAAGTTGTATCAAAGGATTGTTAGAGACAAATACGGAAACCGATAATAAGAAGAATTGTATTTCGTCATAGTCTCCAATCTTTGGGTGTTGCAATTATGTAGGGAGTAGCCAACTAAGTACATTATTGATGCTTTCGAAACTCTTCAAAGTTTCCTTGATACTGGATTTTATAACGAATGGCATAATTGTAGAGAAATAAGATAACAATAAAACCCAAATACGATGTTTATTGGTAAGATTAATCCGCTCTCATTTTGGGAACGCTTCAAAGCATTCATCAAGTCGTACCCTGGCATGGCTGGAATTCTAGGGATTGCTTGCTTCGTATGGACATTGCTATATAAGATGCTACTTGTGAACATAGAGGCTCCATATCAGTGGCTGGTTTCACTGGGAGATGTTTTCTATGCAGTAGCTCTTTCTGTGATAGCCTCTGTTATTTTTTACTATTTCACAAGCTTTATCCCAAACTACAGAAGCAAGAAAACGATAGATAAACTCTTGTTGAAATGGCTACAGCAACTTGATTGGTATGGTAAGCAAATGGTGAGAGACATCTCACAACTAAATTATGACGAAGCCAGCAAATTGAACCAAGAAGAGCTTAGGAGCTATTGCAATAAGAAGCTTTCGGCTAAACCTCAGTTGGGTCCGCTATACTCTCTTGGGCCTTACTTTGGTAATTGGTTTGAATACTTTGATTACTGCTTCCAGATGGAGGATGCATATATCGAGAAATGCCTTCAATATCAGGACAAATTACCAGTCCAAATATTGGAAATCTTTGAGGATATGGAGATACATGATAATCTACGAAAAGCATTGAGTGATTACAAGTTTCAGCTTGCTACAAATCAGGTAAACAATCTGATGGGAAGTCTGCAGGTAAATTATGATACGATGGAGAATCTATCTCATCTTATTTGGAACCATTGTAACAGTATGAGGCAGCTCGTTACATTATATCAGAAGAGCTCGGTTTATTGATTGACAGATAATTTGGTACTTTAAAATTAAATGATGAGTATTCATCCTTGCGATAAATGAACAAACATTTATATTGGATTGATTTTGCAAAAGTCATAGGTTTATACCTTATGGTATTAGGACATGGTAATATGGTTAGTGATGATTTGCGTTGTTATATTTATTCTTTCCATATGCCGTTGTTTTTTGCCATATCAGGACTCTTTGCAAAAGATTATATAAGAGGGATATCTGTCATAAAAGGCAGTTTTAAGACTTTGATGATACCATACATTTGTCTGAATGCGGTATGCTTGATTTTTTTTTTCATTACTTGAATTGTATAAAGGGACTTTCAGTATCGGACTGTTGAAGTCTCAGATGTTTGCAATAGTCCTGGGGGTAGGTTATGCGACAGAATCTCTTACACCTGTATGTACACCGATGTGGTTTTTCTATGCTCTATTCATTATTAAGATAGTATATGCAGTAGTGCCTAAGACAAAAATATCTAAAACACTTCAATTCGTGTTGTGTTTCGTAGCAGTAAGGTTGCTGACTATATATAATATTGATACTTATATACCGTTAGACTCAGCAATAATGGCATATCCGTTCTTTTTAATAGGGACGGAAAGCAAACAACTTTTGAATAGCTCATGTTGCAGAAACTACAAGAAAGTCTCGCTTACTGTCATTGTTCTTGTATTATCCTATTTCATTTCTCTGTTTAATGGTAGGTGCGATATTGATACGATGCGTTATGGTTCTTATTATAGCTTATTTATATTTACCGGTATCGCTACCACGATTTCTATATTGACTATATGTAAGATGATAATTGAATATGTTTCATATATTAAGTCTCAACTAACAGTACTCTGCATCGGAGCCCCTTTGATTGTTGGATTGAATCTGCTTATTATAAATGTCGTAAAACCAATTTTCTCCTTTCTGGTGGGAGAATGGAATAGTATATATGGTATAATACTGGGGATAATTATTATGTGCCTCTTTTATCCTCTCATAATTTTCACAAAGAGATACATGCCAATAGTATTAGGAAATCGAAAAGAAAGGGGAAAAAATGAAGACTGAATCAACAGGTAAAAGATTGGCAAAGAACACTGCATATATGTATGTTCGAATGGTAATCTTAACTGTCATTACTCTATACACTTCAAGGATTGTATTGCAGCAACTGGGAGTTGATGACTTTGGAATATATGGTGTAATAGGTAGCGTTGTTGCTATGTTTTCCTCTTTACGAGGTTTGTTTGCAACATCCACTCAGCGTTTTGTTAACTACTCAATGGGAGAGGGTAAATTTGACAAGGTATGCACTATTTTCAACATGTCAATTTTGATTCATGTAATAATTAGTATCGCACTTTTTGTATTAGGAGAAGGTCTTGGAATCTGGTTCATTGAGTGCAAGATGTCTATTGATCCATCACGAGTATTTGCAACTCATTGGGTTTTACAGTTTTCTTTACTATCTGTTGTGATTAGTATGATTACAACCCCCTTTGATGCATTAGTATTGGCGCATGAAAAGATGAATTTTTATGCATACATTGCAGTATTAGAAGCTGTTCTTAGACTTGCAATAGTTTTCGCATTAGCATATTCTCCTATTGATAAACTTATTCTGTATGCCATACTGCAATTTATAATCACAATAATAGTATTCTTGGTGAATCTTTGGTATTGCAGATCTCGCTTTTCGGAGTGTAGATTCAAACGAGTATGGGATAAGAAAATATTTATTGACATGAGCGCTTTTGCTGGATGGAATTTTTTGGGAAATACAGCATTTGCAATTACTCAGAACGGTCTAAATATGTTGATAAACACATTCTGTGGAGTTGTTGCAAATGCTGCAAGAACAATTGCTTATCAGGCAAATGCAGCTTTGGGTAAGGCTTTGGATTCAGTTACAACAGTTATAAATCCATACTGCACAAAAACATACGCATCAGGACAGATTGAGAGGACTTTAGATATGATATATTTTGCATCCAAAATATATATTATTCTTCAGATCTTTATAGCATTGCCTTTATGTGTATTTAGCAAAGAGATATTGTTATTGTGGTTAGGTCAAGTTCCTGATTATACGATAGGATTTATGAAAATAATAATGCTGCATTCTGTTATTCGTTCAATACACTATCCACTAAATAACTTATTTAAGACGGTTGGCAATTTGAAACGATATCAACTTGCAGAAATATCAATTCTCTCACTTCCTTTATTAGCATCTTATATCTTACTTAGACAGGGTTGTGAACCTTATGTTGTCTTCTGGACATTGATAATATTTGAAGTGATAAATTATGTGGCAATTATTGCAATAGCAAAAGAGGATGCTCATTTACCAATTAGAGCATATCTAAAGAGAACAATTATTCCTTGCGCTATTTCAGTTATTATTACGATTGGTGGTTATTCCTTATGTATGGCATACAGCGGATTATATTATCGTCTCTTTTGCTTAATAATTTCTATGGCAGTAGTTTTGGCAATAATGTTTTGTATAGGGTTAAATGCTTATGAAAGAAAACTAATAATCAATTTGTTAAAAACAGATAACCGAAATATTAGATAAAGTTGTCAAAGTTGACTAGATATTAGAAGGTATTCCCTGATATCTATTCCCAAAATGTTGACTCCTGTGATAAATAGGTGACAACGTATGGGTAGAAGCTAATACCACAATGCTTCCAGGAATAAAGGTTGGAAATTTTAGTATTATCGCAGTAGGTTATGTTGTTACCAAAGATGTGCCTTCTGGCGTATTGGTAGCAGGTAATCCGGCAGTTATAAAAAAGAAGCTCAGGTAGTATTTACTATCTGGCTTCGATAAGTCAGATAGAAAATGAAGAAAGTAATTGTCTTTGGCAATGACCATACCAATAGCGTTGGAGTAATCCAGTCGTTAGGTAAAGCGGGTTATAGATCTATAGGTCTTGTATATGGCTTCAAGAATGATTTTGTAAAGAGTAGTAAATATGTAGAGCGTGTTATATCTGCAAAGGATGCACAGGCATGTATTGATAAGCTTGTAGAAGCTAATTTCAATACTCAAGAGAGAATGCCAATTATTGCTACTTGCGATATGGCTGCTCTCACTCTCGAAAGAAACAAGGAAAAACTTAAGGATCGTTTCTTATTTGAATATGCAATAAATTATACCCTTGATTATCTTGCGAAGAAAGAGAATCAAGTACGTATGGCTATCAATGCAGGTTTCAATGTACCTAAGTCTTGGAATCTGAACGATACAAAGCAAATTCCAGATGATGTAACTTATCCTTGTCTTATTAAGCCATTGGTAAGTTGCGAAGGCGCTAAGAGTGATATTCGAGTGTGCTGCTCGCAAGAGGAACTTGAAAAGAATCTCAACTCTCTTGACTATACAAAGAAGGTGCTACTTCAGCAATATATTAAGCGTGATTACGAAATCAGCATCTTAGGCTGTAGGCTGTCAACAGGAATTTGTTTAATTCCTGCTATAGAAAACAAACTGACTCTCTATCCAAAACATGTGGGCTTGGAGTGTTTGGCAAACATGCAGTCATTGGAAGATGGACCGATTAAAAAAAGTATTGAAAATTTAGTATCTGCAGCTGGTTATGTTGGCTTATTCTCTGTAGAGATGATGCATTGTAAGGATGATGACAAATTTTATTTTACAGAGATAAACCTGCGAAATGATGGTGCAGAGGCTTTTGTTACAAAATATGGAGCTAATCTTCCATTGAATCACGTAGAAGATCTTCTCGGTTTGCCATTGACAAAGCAGA
>ULYK01022767.1_pt1 | contig 14518 bp, 7 predicted proteins | sample 1962061 | NCBI WGS metagenome assembly ULYK01 (sample SAMEA4835860, study PRJEB28245) | human gut metagenome | biome: gut microbiome; material: fecal sample | place: Denmark | collected 2008
GCATCGACCACCGGCCGCACCCCAGATGACGGTCCAGTCCGTCGGCATACCCCATCGGCACGGTGGCCGTCACGCTGTCACGCGTCAGCTTCCCCGCCCGGCCGTAACCGACGGCTTCGCCCGCCGACAGGTGCTTGAGCTGCACGATACGGCTTTTGAGCGTCGAAACGGGTTTCAGCTCGTCGTTATGCTCGAAGCCGAAACCGTAAAGTCCCAACCCCAGACGGCACATGTCGAACTGCGCCTCGGGGAAACGCTCGATCGCCGCCGAATTGGCCGTATGGCGAAGCACCGGATAGGGAAGCGCCGCAGCCAGACGGCCGCTCATACGGTCGAAACGGGCGATCTGCTCCCGCGTATAACGATCCTCCTGGGGCATATCGGAACAGTTCAGGTGCGAAAAGATCGTAGCGACCTTCACCGACGGAGTTTCGCCCAGCGTTTCGGTCAGCATATCCAACTCCCCTTCCATAAAACCCAACCGGTGCATGCCCGTATCGAGCTTGATATGGATCGGGTAACTCTCCTCTCCGACCCGTTCGACGGCTTTCGAAAAAAACGCCAGCGAACGGAAATTGTATATTTCGGGCTCCAGCCGGTGAGCGACCATCAGATCGAAACTGCCCTCGTCGGCATTCAGAACGACGATCGGCATTCTAATTCCCCGCTCGCGGAGCAGCACCCCTTCGTCGGCGAAAGCTACGGCCAGGTAATTGACCCCCTGATGCTGGAGCATCTGGGCCACCTCGAAATCCCCGGCGCCGTAGCTGGCCGCCTTGACCATCGCCACGAGCCGCACCCCGGGACGGAGCCGCGCACGGAAATAATTCAGGTTGTGGATCATGGCATCGAGATCGACCTCCAATACCGTCGTATGGCTCTTGCGTTCGAGCGCATGACTCACCCGCTCGAAGTGGCTGTCACGGCTGCCCTTGATGAGCACCACGCGCCCGGCCACATCGTCGCGGCGCAGGTTGCGCAGCAGCTCGTCGGTCGTGCGGTAAAAGGCGCTGTCGCAGGCGAAATTCGCCCCGGCATTTCGAATACGGTCTCCCACGCCGATCAGACGGCTCACTCCGGCGGCGGCCACCAGACGGGCCACTTCGCCGTAAAGCACTCCGTCCTCGACGCCGCTCTGCTCGATATCCGAAAGAATAAGTGTCATGGGACGGCCGGCGGCCATATTATGCAGGTAGTCGAGCGCAATGGAGAGGGAGTTGATGTCCGAATTGTAAGCGTCGTCGATCAGCAGCGAACCGTTGATTCCCTCCTTCAACTCGAGGCGCATCGCCACGGGCCGAATCCGGCCGAAATCGGGGTCGGGAAAGCCCATCACCCGACAGAACGCCCCGACCAACTGGGCATCGACACGCCCGGCCCCGCTCTCCAGAACCCCTGCGGGCAACTGCTCCGGCAGCGGATATTCCGCAGCGTCCTGCAACTGCCGGCCGCCGTATAACGTGCGGATCATCCGTTCGAGCAGGGAGGAGCCACCATGATAAATAATGGTTCGCGCTCCCTTCGCCAACACCAACTTTTCGGCACTCTTCTCCTCGAGCGAGGTGAAATTTTCCTGGTGCGCCTCGCCGATCGAAGTGAAAATCACCGTATCGGGGCGGATCATCCGCTCCAGACGCACCATCTCCCCGGGACAGGAGATCCCCGCTTCGATCAACGCCAACTCCTCGTCCCCTTCGATCATCAGCAGCGAGAGCGCCACGCCCAACTGCGAATTATAACTTTTCGGCGACCGGAAATATTTGACGCCGGCAGGAATCTGCTGGGCGATCCATTCCTTGACCACGGTCTTCCCGTTCGAACCCGTGATACCGACCACGCGCCCCTTGAACCGAGTCCGGTGATGGGCCGCAAGCTGTTGGAGGGCAGCGATGGCGCTCGGAACCACCACGCAGCCGCAACCGGCCGGAAGTTGCGTCTTCCGCTCCGCAAGAAATGCCTTCACATCCCGGCGAACCATCTCGCCAATAAAGGCGTGGGAGTCGTGATTGGTACCTTTCATGGCCACGAACAGCGGCTCCTCGCCGAACGAACAGTTGCGGCTGTCGGTAAGCACCCGTGCCACCGGCAAATCCTCCCCGATGAGTTCGCCCCCGCAAATGCGGGCGATTTCCGATAACATGTATTTCATGTCGTATCTTTCCTTTACATAACTGCCGTCAATCCATACGCAGAGTCACCACCGTAATCCCCGCTCCGCCCCGGTCGGCGTGTTCGTCCGCAGCCCGTTCGACCTCCGGCACCGTGCGCAGATAACGGCGGATCTCCTCCTTGAGCGCCCCCGTCCCCTTGCCGTGCAGGATCGTGACCGTACCGACGCCAACCATGATCGCGTCGTCGATAAAATCCCGCACCTCCTCCAATGCTTCGGCGGCACGCAGGCCCCGCACATCGATATGATCCTTGAAATTGAGCTTGCGGGCCGACACATCGACCGATACCACCGTGCGCGGCTGCACGGGCCTGGTCGCCTGCTTGAATTCGGCGCCCGAGATCACGACGAGCGAACTTCTATCCACCGTCGTAAGAATCTGTCCGAATGCCACCTGCGCCTTCCGGCCCTTGATCGAAAGCACCACGCCGGGAATGTCCTGCCCGGCGATCTTCACCTTCGAGCCGACCTCCGCCTCGCGGGGTTTCTCCGGCACGGCAGGCTGTGCGACCTCCGGAGTCTCGCCGGCCTGCTGTCTGCGCTCGGCACGACGCTGGCGGCGGCGTTCGAGTTTCTCCATTTCGCGGGCCACCCGTTCGTCGTGCGCCGCATCCGCTGCATCCGTCCTCTCCACCCTGTCCCGAAAATCGTTCAACTCCTTACGGGCCAACTGGGTAAGCTCCTTCTCGGCCTGCGCTTCGCGGATCGTCCGAATCGTATTCTCAATCTGACGGTTGGCGTCGGCGATCATCCGCTGCGCCTCCTCCTTGGCCTTTTTCAAGATTTCCGAGCGCTCCTGCCGGATGCGCGAAAGCTGGTCGGCATAGGTCTGTTCCAGCTCCTCGACCTTGCGGTCGGCGATCCGGATGCGGTCGCGCTTCTGCTCCCAGTAATGTTTGTCACGGGCGATTTCACGCAACTGTTTCTCGAGGTTGATATGATCGCTGCCGGCCTTTTCGCCCGCATCGCGGATAATATCCTCCGGCAACCCGATCTTGCGGGCGATCTCCACCGCGAACGAACTGCCCGGCTTGCCGATCTCGAGCCGAAACAGCGGCCGGATATTCTGCACGTCGAACATCATCGCTCCGTTGGCGATTCCCTCGGTGTTCGACGCATAATACTTAATGTTGGCATAGTGGGTCGTAATCACCCCGTAACAGCCTTTACTGCGGAGCCGTTCGAGGATCGACTCCGCGATCGCCCCGCCGATGATAGGCTCCGTACCCGAACCGAACTCGTCGATAAGCACCAGCGTCCGGTTCGAAGCTCCGGCGAGCATGTTCTTCATATTGAGCAGGTGCGACGAATAGGTCGAAAGATCGTCGTCGATCGACTGCTCGTCCCCGATGTCGATCATTAGGTTGCGGAACAGGGGCAGCTCCGAATTCTCCGATGCCGGAACCAGGAATCCGCACTGGAACATATATTGGATGATGCCCGTAGTTTTCAGACACACCGACTTGCCGCCGGCATTCGGCCCCGAAATCACCAGGATATGACGCCGTTTGTCGAGTTGCAGATCGAGCGGCACCACCTGCTTGCCCTGCGCCCGGAGCGTCTGCTGCAACAAGGGATGCCGCGCATTGCGCAGCACCAGCCGGTCGTCCGTCGAAACGATCGGCTTCACCGCTCCGTTGGCAACGGCCCAGCGGGCTTTGGCACGGATCATATCCAGATCCGAAAGATAGTCGCCAATCAGCGCGATCCGATCCGCTTCGGGGCGAATCGAGTCGGTGAAGGCCGAGAGGATCCGCACGATCTCGCGCCGCTCGGCGTACTCCAGCTCCTTGAGTTCGTTATTGATTTCGACGACCTCGACCGGCTCGACGTAGAAGGTCTTGCCCGTGGCCGATTCGTCGTGGATGAAACCCTGCAACTTGCGTTTATTGGCCGCTGCGACCGGAATCACCGCCCGGCCGTCGCGGATCGAGAGCATCGCGTCGGCCTCCACGATACCGGCTTTCTTGGCATTCGACAACACCTGCTGCAGGCGTTTGGCGGCCTGCCCCTCCCGCTCGCGGATCATCCGCCGGATCTGCTGCAACTCCGGCGAAGCGTCGTCCCGGATCTTGCCGTACTGATCGACGATACCGTCGATCGCCCGAACGATCTCCGGGAAAGCCTCGATCCCCCGGCTGCGGAGCCGCAGTTCGGGATATAGCTCCTCACCGCGCCCCAGGATAAAACCGGCGATCGCCCCCGCCGAAGCCAGCGCCCGGCGCAGCAACACGACCTCCTCGACTTCGAGGAAACTGCCTTCGATCTTCAGTTTGGAAAGGATATAATCGACATCGACGAACTCGTCGTCCGGAAAGTCCCGTTCCATCTCCAGCAGACGGCGCATCTCGTCCGCCAGCGCCAGCCGCCGCTCGACATCGGCCTGCGAAGTGCTGAATTGTTCGGCGCACAACCTTTCCCGGCCGCCGCGAATCGTACACAGCGCCGCGACCTGCTCACGCAGCCGGTCGAAACCGACTTTCTGTTCAAAGTTCGCCGGATAGATCATCGCACAGAGAAAACATTCGAAACTATCGGGCCGCTTTCAGGGCCTTGAGCGAATCGCGCCGGGCATGTTTCGCCTCTTTTTTCTGCTGCTTGCGGTCGGCCTTTTCGGGATCGCGGCCGAACAGCGAGAAATGGACGTAACGAGCAGGATGGGCCTGCAAGTTGGCCAGCAGCGACGCCAAGTTCGCAGTCGCCTCGTTGAGCGATTCGTACAGACGGGGATCGCTGACGAGCTGCCCGACAGTCCCCTCCCCGGCATTGACACGGGCCAAGATCGCATTGAGGTTCATCAGAGTCGAATCGAGCGCCCCGGCCAGATTCTCACGCTGTATTTGGTCGGTAAAATTGCTTAAATTCAGGATAATACTGTCCATACGCGGAGAGTTCTCGCCGAGCATCTCCGAAAAACGGGTCAAATTCGCTACGGCGCTCTCCAGATTCGCACGCTGCGACAGCAACATACCGTTTACGCTGCCCGTAATCGAATTCAGGTGCGACATCGTACCTTCGATATTCGCGGCGTTCTGCTCCATAATCAGATTCAGGTTATCCATCGTGCGGCTCAAATCCCCCACGACCTGCGACATCTTCTGCTTGAAAAATTCGAGTTCCGAACCCGCCATATCCATCAGGCCCTTGCTGCGGCTCGAACAGAGGGTGTCCCCGGATTGCAGGTAGGTCCCGGCATCGCCCAGAGCGATTTCGATCGCTTTGGCGCCCATGATGCTGTTGCTGTAGATCCGGGCTTCGGAATTGGACGGAATCCGGTATTTCCGCTGGATCGTCAGTTGAAGTACGACCTCGTTACCGATCGAAGGATCGAACGAAATATCCGTCACGGCTCCCACCTTCACGCCCCGGATCAGAATCGGCGAAGCGTTCTGCACGCCATCGACCTGGTCGTAAGCGGCATAATAGACCGCGTTGCGACTGAAGATGTCGAACCCCTTCAGAAAGCGGATACCCGCCCAGAGGGCGCCGATCATCAGCACGGCGAAAATGCCGATCTTAACTTCTCTTCTCATATACCTGTTTTTTTCGTTTTATTTACTGTACGATCCGGTCGCCCCGACAACTCACCACGAACGCATCGCGGAACTCCCTGCGCACCTCGGCCAACTTGGCTTCGGCCTGCTTGCGGGTATCGAAACGCCCCACACAATACTTATACCTGAACCGGCCGCCGGTAACGAACTCCGTGACTTTTCCCCGGTAACTTTTGAACTGCCGGTCCTTGGGCGGCACGCGCTTGGCGCTGGCGATCAACTGCACGGCATAAAACGTCTTCTCCTGTTCGGCTTTCCCGGTTTTGACACTACCCTTATCCGCTTTGTCCGAAGCGGCAGCCGAAGCCGGCTCTGCGACATCGGCATCGGCCTGTTCGTAAATGGCATCGTCATCGACAAGCAGCGCACCCCGAACGAAAGCGACGTAATCCTTCACCGCATCGCACAGCGCACGTGCGATTTGAGCCTGCCCCTTCGCCGAATTCATATAAGCGTACTCCTCCGAATTGGAAAGGAAACCTATCTCGGTCAGGATACCGGGCATATCGGTAGCGTAGAGCACTTTGAGCGGCTGTCGCTTCACACCGCGATTGTGCCGCCCGGACTTGACGTAATGTTTCTGCACCAGACGGGCCATCGCTTCGCTGTATTCACCATAGGTGAACTGCAGGTTCTGGATATAAGCCCGAACGATCGCCGCCGTCTTCTCGTTCGACATATCGAGCAGCTCCTCCTGGTTGTTATAATAGAGGGCCCGCTCGTTGGCGTTCTTCTCCAGCGGACTCTCACCCATAATCAGGGTCTCGACTCCCCGTGCCGACGCCGATGCCGCAGCATTGGTATGGATCGAAATGAACAGGTCGCCGCCCGCCTTGTTGGCGATATCGGCCCGAGCCTGCAAATCCTGGGTCAGACTTTCGGAAAACTGCTTGTCCGTCTTACGCGTGTAAACCACTTTCAACTGGGGGATCTCCTTCTCGATCAAGGCCCCGAGCTTCAGAGCGATCTGAAGGTTGAGATCTTTCTCATAAACGCCTCTGTAATGAGCTCCCGGAAACTTCGGCCCCCCGTGCCCGGCATCGATTACGACGACCCGCACGCCCTGTGCAATATTCTGCGCGGCAACTCCGTTGAAAGAGAGTGTCGCAATCAAAAACAGGGCAACAAGAAAAAGCGATTTCCGCATAGCAAAAGTGGCTGAAAATTTAACGGTTCTGAATTTTTTACCTATATTTGCCGGATGTTAAAACCCCCGCACTGAGGCCTTCGGAGCCATTTTCGGGCGGTTTTGCCGACTCGTCGGCAAAGGTATGATTTTTTTTGGAATTTTGGACAGGCTAAAGGCAAAATATATCTTCTCGGGAGCACTCCTGCTGCTCTTCCTGCTTCCGGTGCTCGGCATGGCGCTGCCGGGCGGAGTGCAGCATCCCGCGACACCCGAACGCCAAACACCGCCCGACAGCACTCCGACACAAGCCGTACAAAAATCCCGCCGCGAAACCCGCCGGGAGATTCGGCGCCTTCAACGGGAAGCCGACCGCCCCCCGACCGCCGAAACACGTACGGAAGAGGAGCAGGATTCGCTTTTCGACACCAAGATCGACTCGATCTTCGGAGCGCCTCCCCTCTCGCCGATCGCCCCCGCCGACAGTACGGCTCCCACCGGCAACGACTCGCTGCTACGCGATTCGTTGCGTCAGGACACGACCCGGCGCGATACGACCCGGAAAAAATCTTTCCTGGACGACATCATCAGCGGCAAAAACCAGGACTCGCTCTACTACGACGTACGCAACCGCACGGTCTATATCTACAACCAGGGCGATATCAACTACCAGAACATGAATCTCAAGGGAGATTTCATGCGGGTCAATATGGACGAAAAGATCATCTACGCCCACGGCAAGCGCGACACGATAGACGGCAAACCGACAGTTACCAACCCCACTTTCACCGAAGGAGCCGCCAATCCCTACACGATGGACACGATCACCTACAACATCGGCAGTAAAAAGGCGAAAATCAAAGGCGTGGCGACTCAGGAGGGCGACGGCTGGCTGATCGGCAACAACGTCAAAAAGATGGACGACAACACCATCCACATCCAGGACGGCAAATACACCACCTGCGACCAGACGGACCACCCCCACTTCTACCTGGCGATGACCAAGGCGAAGGTGATTCCCGGCAAGAAAGTGGTCACGGGTCCCGCCTACCTGGTCCTGGAAGACGTTCCCATCTACTTTCCGCTACTGCCCGAGGGTTTCTTCCCGCTCAGTTCCGGCCCCAAGTCGGGTCTGCTGATGCCGACTTTCGGCGAGGAATCGACCAAGGGATTCTACATTCGTGACCTGGGCTACTACTTCACGCTCGGAGAGCACATGGACCTGGCCATCCGGGGCGGTATCTACACCCTCGGATCGTGGGAGGCATCCGCGATGTCGCGCTATATGAAGCGTTACAAGTACAACGGCACCCTGAATTTCAACTACTCGAACGTCCGTGTCGGCGACAAGGGCGAACCCGACTTCCTCCAGCAGAACAACTTCCAGCTCTACTGGCAGCATACGCAAGACCCCAAAGCCAATCCGGGATCGACCTTCTCCGCATCGGTCGATTTCCGTACCAGCGGCTACAACCGCTATTCGGCTACCAGCCTGAACGAAGCGCTCCAGACGCAGACAAGTTCGACGATCTCCTATTCGAAAAGCTGGCTCGGCACACCGTTCTCCCTTTCGGCCAACATGTCCGTTTCGCAGAACTCGCAGAGCGGAACGCTCTCGATCGCCCTGCCGAACGTCGTCTTCAACGTTTCGACCTTCTACCCCTTCAAACGCAAGGAGGCGATGGGCAAGCAGCGGTGGTACGAAAAGATTTCGCTCCGCTACACCGGCAAGTTCAACAACAAGGCCAACGCCAAAGAGTCCGAAATCTTCACCAAGGAAACACTCCAGAACATGCAGTACGGCTTCGAGCATAGCATTCCTATCTCGGCGACGTACAACATCTTCAACTACATCAACTTCGGACCTACGATCAACTACACCGAAAAGTGGTATTTCAAAAAACAGGAGCAGGTTTGGAACCCGGTGCTGAACCGCATCGACAAACTCGACCCGGAGTACGGATTCTACCGTCTGTACAACTACAACTTCAGCCTGCAGGCCTCGACGATCATCTATGGCCGCTACGAGGCCAAGAAGAAAACGCGCAAGGTACAGGCGATCCGCCACACGATCACCCCGACGGTGAGCTTCTCCTACGCCCCCGACTTCTCCAAGCAGAAATACGGCTACGTAAAGACCGTGCAGAGCGATACGCTGGGTAATTTCAAGACCTACTCGCCTTTCGAAGGGAGCATCTTCGGCGTGCCCAGCTCCGGTCAGTCCATGGCCATCAACGCCTCGCTCTCGCAGACGCTCGAAATGAAGGTGCTCAGCAAACGCGATACCTCGGGTATGAAGAAGATCAAACTGATCGACGAACTCCGCATCGGACAGGTATCCTATAACTTCCTGGCCGACTCCATGGGACTTTCGAACATCCCCATTTCGCTGCGCACGACCGTTTTCCAAAATTTCGGCATCAATATCAACGCTACGCTCGACCCTTACCGGGTCACCCCGCAGGGCCAGCGTATCAACAAACTCTTTTTCCCGGGCCGTGTGGTATCGGCCAGCACTTCGTTCGGCTATACGTTCCAATCCCGCCAGGACAACTCCACCCCGGCGATCAACGACATCAACAGCGCCCCGGTCGATCCGGCCTACGCCAATCCTTTCTACGACCCTTACGGGCAAATGAACCCGGCCCTGCGACGGCAATACATGACCCAGGCCTACTACGACTTCTCGCTACCCTGGAACCTGGGATTCAACTATACGGTCAGCTACTCCGCATCACCGACCAACAACGGCACGACGGGCTACCAGAAAAACATCACCCAAACGCTCGGCATCAACGGCAGCGTTACGATCCTACCCAAGATGGGCATAACATTCCAAGGCGGTTACGACTTCCAGGCCAAGGAGCTGACTCCGGCCTCCATCACCATTTCGCGCGACCTGCATTGCTGGCAAATGTCGTTCGCGTGGGTCCCCTTCGGCCACTATCAGAGCTGGAGTTTCAACATCGGCGTCAAAGCGGCTTCCCTCGCCGACCTGAAATACGACAAAAGCCAGAGCATGTTCGACAATTTATACTAAATTTCGGACGCTTTCACGCATAATCCGCATCGAAATATGAAGATTCGATGAATTTTGGATTCTTTCTTGTTCCTTAATTGAATATTGTCTATATTTGTGGTAGCCCATAACCAGGACACGATGTAAAAACTCTCAAACATAATACCTCTATGATTATGAAAAAACACTACGAATCTACGGTTAAGGGGGGGGGAACTTCGTACTCCGCTCCTTCGGTTGAGATCCTCAGCATCTCGATCGAGAAAGGTTTTGCCAACAGCACTGTCCTGGACTATGGCGGAGCCGGCGAAGCAGGCGGCAGCGTTAATGACACCGATTACGGAGAATACTAACAAACACATCCTACGACTATGAAAACTTTTTTCAAATCCATTTTGGCTGTCGCAGTGTGTGCATCTCTGTTCGCAGCCTGTTCCAAAGACGACACGGTTTCCGACCCGTCGAACGGTCGTAAAGTAACGATGACGGTCACCGCATCGTCTGAACTCGAATCGGCATCCGGTTCCCGTACGACGTATGATCCCCTGACGGGGAAAATCTCGTGGAACGAAACCGGCGAATACCTTCAGGTGTTCGAAACGGCCGCCTCCAAAACCACATACGCCAACTCGCAGGAAGGTACGGTAAGCGACGGCACGGCGAAATTCGCCGTATCGTTCCCGGAGAATACGAACACTCCGCTCGTTTATAACGCGGTTTATCCCGCCTCGGCATGGATTACGTCCAACAATACGGATATTACCAACATGAAAGTCGTCACACGCACATCTCAACAGCCAACCGCTACGAGCTTCGATTCGAACGCGGACCTGCTGATCGCCAAATCGATCTCGCTGGAGAGTCAGCCGACCGAACTGCAAATGAGTTTCGGCCGTGCCGTTGCCATCGGTAAGATGACGGTCAAAAACCTCGCATCGGAGGAGCCTGTCCTTGGCGTCGAATTCACGGCTCCAGATAAGAAGGTCACGGGCCGTAGCTATGTCGATATGACGGCAGGCACCGTCAAGGAGTACGGTTATCCCGGTAATTTCTCGGACAACGTGACGCTGAGCTACTCTTCGGAGATGAACCTTACGGCCAACGGCGCAACGGGCATGACCGCCTATTTCACCTGCTTCCCGTTCGAGGTAGCTGCCGGTGAAACCTTCACCGTTACCGTGACCACCGCAACGAAGATCTTCACCAAGACGGTAACCGTTCAGGAGGGGCGGGCCCTGGCTTTCGCAGCAGGCGACAGTTCGACTTTCGCGGTCGATATGACCGGCGCTGCGGAAGAGGCGACCGAAACATTGAGCGGCGACTACGTCATCACGGCGACCCAATCCGAAATAACCTATGCAATGAGTTCTCTGGCTGACGGTTCTCGTTTGGCCCCCGTAGTAATTACACCGTCAAATCCCTACAAAACGGGTGATGAAACCCTCATTTGGACAATCACCAAATCGGGCGACAACTACACGATCAGTCAAGGCGAGAACTATCTCTCCTGGGAGAGCGACAACAGCGCTACGATCTCTACGGAGGCTTACGACTTGATAATTACCAAGGACAAGGACAAAGGCACTTACCAAATCGCATCGGCAGCGACCCCTTCCCGTATTTTGGCGAAAAATAATACAGCAAACCTCGGTTTCGGATTCTATACCGGCAGTCAGACAAAAGATCTGACCCTGATCCCTGCCGAATACGTCAAGTTGCCTCAAATCACGTTGGATCCATCCACCCTGACACTGTCTTATAACGATACGGAAACTCACTATATCCCCGTTACGTTGAAGAACGCCGAAACGCAAGACGTTTCCGTCGCTATTTACGACGGCACTGAAGGAACCGAACAGCCGGACTGGATCACCACAGGTGATTACAACGGCAGCGAAAATCGCCTCGAAGTCGCAGCCACAGAAAATACGGTCGCAACACCTCGTACAGCACGCATCGTTCTTACCGCCACTACTTCACTGGGTACAGCCCAAGCGACGCTGACTGTTGAGCAGGCTGCTGCCGGCGCAAAGGCATGGGTTTCGGAAACTTTCGAAAACTATAAACCCGATGCAGGATCACCCTACAACTCTAATGGAACTTTCAACGGTGTAACAACCGGGACTCCGGTATGGACCTACGTAAAATGTGGTAATCCGAACCAATCCAAAACCGACCGTACTACATTACGCACGGCAGGGATCACAGTTTCCAGCGAAACTTACCTCACGATAGGTAAGAACGGTTCATTGAGCGTAACAATCCCTGGCGGAATCACAGCACTCAAGTTCAACGCCTTGACAAGTTCGAAAGGCAGTGCAACCTTGACCGTAACAGCCGGAGGAGAAAGCGTAGGAACATTAAGTATAACCAAAAATTCAAAAAAAGTTTTCGAGCTCTCGGATATAGTATGCAACGGGCAGGACGCAACGATCAAGATCGAGCAAAACACGGAAAACCGTACTACTATCGGTGATTTCTCTTGGCAGCCTGAGTGAACAGGAGGCGGAGTTCCGACTCCAGACCCTACCCCGGGAATTGCCACACCGAGCGTAAGCGACATAACTTCGAGCACAGCGAAGGTTTCCAGTAGTCTGACCGACGCCGCTTACGCAACCGAGGTGCAGTTCTTCTATTCCGCAACGAACGGCAGCGACACGGGAAGTGTCGTTGCCTTCGTTTCCGGAAACGAAGCGACCGCCAACCTCTCCGATCTTCTGCCCGCAACGACGTACACGGTTTACGGCGTCGTAACGGCGACCAACGGCTCCACGCCGCAGAGTTCTTCGACAACCTTTACCACCGAAGGAGCACGGACGGATCATGCCGCCTGGTACGAGCTTCCGGCCCGCACGACAGCCGACGCGACGATCACGCAGACGGTTTATCCCGCCTCCGGATCGCAGCGCAACTACACGATGTACTACGACAAATCGACCTACACGGCTTACTGGGTAGCCTATCCGCTCGCAAAAGGACACATGGGAAACGGACGTTCCGACAAATGGCAGCGCAATCCCGGACTGGCCGAATCCGAACAGATCAACGTCTGGTCGAGCAGCTACGGGGTCAATCTCGGAGCTACCACATCGGACGGATATGACAGTTCGAAAGAGTTCTACGCCCGGGGGCACCAGATACCCAACGCCGACCGCAACGGTTCGGACGAATTGGTCGTACAGACCTATTACGCAACCAATTCCACGCCGCAGATTCAGAACAAATTCAACGGCGGTATTTGGCAGCAGCTCGAAAGCGGCGTCCGAAATATCGCTGCGACTACGGACACGGTATATGTGGTGACGGGCGCTATTCTCCAGACCGCAGGCAACCACGAAGCGATCACCTGGATCACACCGAAGTCGGACAGCAAACGATGCCCCGTACCGAACTATTACTACAAAGCGTTGTTGAAAGTCCGGCGCGACGCGTCGAACAAAGTGACGTCGGCCATGACGATCGGTTTCTGGATGGAACACAGGGAGTACTCGAACGATAACTACACGAACTATGCGACTTCCGTCGCCGAGATCGAACGGCTCACCGGCTTCGATTTCTTCGCCAACCTGCCTGCCGACATTCAGGCCGCAGCGGAGCAAAATTCGAACTGGAACACATTCGCATCGTTCTAAACGGGCGAAAAGATCTCCGACACGACAAAACGACACGCATCATTCTATTTGATGCGTGTCGTTTTGTATTATCCATACATCCGAACGGCTTATTCTTCCGAAAAATAATTATCTTTACGAATTGGGAAATCGCCGAATCCGAAAACCGACACTCGAAGCGGATGTAACGAAGAGGCGGGAATATTCCGCCGCCTCCAAAGGAGGCAAACCGCAAATATCCGATCGACGAGGCCCGCGACTGCCCGCGAGGTCCCGCCGAACGCAGAAAACGAAAAAAACACAAAGTCAAAGCCCGGTTCTCCGTCCATTTCCCGCGATCCGGCTCCGTTATGCTACGACTCAAGTCCGAAAACCTCCGGTCGAAACTCCGGCGCATGCCCCTGCTCCGCGCATTGCCGCCGCTCGCGGCCGGCATCCTGCTGGCCGACCACTACGTACTGCCGCTGTGGTTGTTAGTAGGCGGATTCCTCGTCTGCGGTATCCTGGCACTGCTCGCCGACGACCGGGGCGCAAACCTCGCCACCCTGGGAGCCATTCTGCTTTTCGGCATGACCGTCACCGAACTGAGACACACTCCCGCTCCGCCGACCGGCACTCCGGGCGAATACGAAATCATCGTCCGGGAACGCCTCTCCGAACGGGAAGGCAAAACGGCCTCCGGCACAACGATCCGCGCCCGGCGGAACTCCGCAACCGGAGAATGGCTCCCCGCCGCCGGAAACCTCGTGGTGCGATGCGACTCTTCGACCGCACTGAATCCCGGCGACCGAGCCGTCGTACGCGGCAAAATCTACCCTTTCACCGCCCGTCACGGCGGCTACGGACGGCTGATGACCCGCCGGGGATACGTCGGCACCCTCTACCTGAACCGCTCAAGCCTGCTGCTGCGCGACACCCTGCACCGGGAGCTTTCCCCGAAGCACCTCTCCCTGTTCCTGCACGAACGGGCCGTCGCACGGCTCGACCGTCTGGCCCTGGCACCCGACGAACAGGCCCTCTGCAACGCTATGACGGCCG
>ULYK01051538.1_pt1 | contig 14247 bp, 9 predicted proteins | sample 1962061 | NCBI WGS metagenome assembly ULYK01 (sample SAMEA4835860, study PRJEB28245) | human gut metagenome | biome: gut microbiome; material: fecal sample | place: Denmark | collected 2008
GATTTTAGCAAATAATTCTGCTTTTATTGCTCATTTTCTTCGTTTTGGAACAAATTTCGAAGTAATCGCAGTGCATTTTGAGTAGCATTGGCTATATTTTTATTTCTTCCTTCGTCTCCTTCTATTTTAAGTGTAATCACTTTGTCTTTACATCCGGCAGCAATCCAAATGGTGCCAACCGGCTTGTCGGGAGTGCCTCCTGTTGGGCCGGCAATACCTGAAGTGGCAATTGCACAGTCGGAATTCATCGATTTCATCGCGCCTTTTACCATTTCGATAACGGTTTCTTCGCTTACTGCTCCGTAAGTCTCCAATGTTTCATGGCTCACACCTAATAAATTCTCTTTTACTTCGTTGGAATAGGCAATAATTCCACCTTTGAAGAAGTGTGATGTTCCGGCTACGGCTGTAATTGCGGCTGCCACATTTCCTGCCGTGCAGCTCTCGGCGGTAGCAAGTGTCAGGTTCTCTTTCCAAAACAACTCGCTGATCTCTTTGCTTAAAAATTTACCTTCTACTGACATTTCGATTTCTTTTAAAATAAATACTAAATTGTTACCCGTGAATATGCGGGTTTGTCAATGGTGCAAAAATCTTTGTCCAAATACTTATAATAACCGGTAATGGCAATCATTGCTGCATTGTCGGTTGTGTAACTGAATTTCGGAATATATATGTTCCATCCATATTTGACGGCATGTTCATGGAATGAATTGCGCAAACCGTTGTTGGCTGATACTCCTCCGGCTACAGCTATTTCGCTTATCTTGAGCGCTTTGGCTACTTTTCTCAGTTTATCCATCAGAATATCTACAATAGTTGCCTCCAGTGAAGCAGCCAAATCATTTTTATGATGCTCAATAAAGTTAGGATCTTCTTTCAGCCAGTCACGTAAAGAGTAGAGAAAAGAGGTCTTCAGTCCACTGAAACTGTAATTGTAATCAGGAATATGAGGCTTACTGAATGTAAATGCCTTCGGATTTCCTTGGCGGGCCAGTTTATCAATGATGGGCCCCCCGGGATAGCCTAATCCCATTACCTTAGAACATTTGTCAATGGCTTCTCCGGCAGCATCGTCAATGGTTTGACCCAAAACTTCCATGTCATTATAGGCTTTTACCAAAATAATTTGTGAATTGCCACCCGATACCAGAAGACATAAAAATGGAAACTTAGGTTGATTTGTATCTTCTTCTGTTTCTTTAATGAAATGAGCTAACACATGAGCTTGCAGATGATTAACGTCAATCATGGGAATATTTAAAGAGCGAGCAAACCCTTTGGCAAAAGAGACACCTACCAATAAAGATCCCATTAATCCGGGCCCGCGCGTAAAAGCTACTGCACTCAATTCTTCTTTAGTAACTCCTGCCCTTTTCAAGGCTTCATGTACTACAGGTACAATATTTTGCTGATGTGCTCTTGATGCCAATTCCGGCACGACACCTCCATATGCTTCATGAACAGCTTGGCTGGACACTACATTCGACAACAAGACGCCATTTCTGATTACAGCAGCAGAAGTGTCGTCGCAAGAAGATTCTATACCTAATATAATTGTATCCATAATCTATACCTTATTATATATATTAATGTGTAAGGATTTCAAGTCCGTTTTCCGTCATAAGAAATGTATGTTCCCATTGTGCAGAAGGAAGTTCGTCTTCCGTAACTACTGTCCATCCATCTTCTTCATCTATAAATACTTCCCAAGTCCCGGCATTAATCATAGGTTCGATAGTAAAGACCATGCCCGGTACTAATAACATGCCTGTCCCCTTTTTCCCAAAGTGCTCTACATCAGGCTCTTCGTGGAATTCCACTCCTACACCATGTCCGCAGAGGTCACGCACAACAGAAAAGCCATTTTTTTTGGCATGTTTCTCTATCGCATGACCTATATCGCCTATAAATCCAAAAGGTTTGGCTGCTTCCATGCCGATTTCCAAGCACTCTCTGGCCACTTGCACTAATTTTTCTTTTTTAGGAGTAGTCTTTCCAATAATAAACATACGTGAGGCATCGGCATAATAACCATCCAAAATAGTGGTGCAGTCCACATTTATAATATCCCCTTCTTCCAAAATATCAAATTCATTAGGAATGCCATGACATACCACTTCATTAATAGAGGTACAACAGCTTTTGGGAAAACCTTCATAACCTAATGTAGCGGGAATACCACCGTGCGATATGGTGTAATCATACACCAACTTATCAATTTCGAGAGTGCTCATACCGGCATGAATTTCTTTTTCTACTAAATCTAGAACTCCGGTATTAATGATTCCGCTTCGGCGTATGCCTTCTATTTGCTCAGGCGTTTTGATCAGTTCTCTTGTGGGAACCAAATGTCCTCTATCCTGATAATAAAGAACCTTTCTATCTAAATCTGTGATTTCCATTCCTTTAGAAACTCTCCAGTTTATTTTATTCCTTTTCATTTATTTTGTTTATAATCTGGTAAACGCTTGTTATTGACTGACAAAGATAATATTTATTTGTTTATTATATAACAGTCTATGAGATAAAAGTTTAATTCGCTTTGAAAAGATATGTGGAAATGGGGCCATCTGAATAAGAAGAAAGGCGTATGCCTAGCATTCCACCACCCGATACACATTCCCCTTGGCGGTATGCACCCGCTCGCCCAACTGGGGTAGAATGCGGCTCAGGCTGTATGCCGTCATACCCCTCATGGCCGAGGGATGGGCGGACTTCATCCGCTCGAACAACTGGGTGGCGGAAAGGGTCAGCACCTCCTGAGGATGGTCCTCTTCCGTGGCAAAGCGGAAGCAGAGGCGGAACACCTCCTCTTCGGGTACATGCTTGTAGAACAGGGCGTTATGACGCTGTATGGTTTGTTCCTCTTCCTTGTTAAACCAGCTTCGTTCGCCGGACAGAAGCTCCGCCTTGAGTTGGGCGTACAGTTGCTCATGCTCTACGGAGGTGGTGCAGTCTATGGCGTGCTCCAGACTGACACAGAGGAAACGGCGCGAGCCGGTACGGTCCACCAACAAATCTTCCCGGTTGCTGGTGCCGATGAACGAGGCGATGCGGGGAAGTGCCGAAGCACTGCGTTTGTAGGCCTTGCGGATATTCAGTGCGGAAGCCTGCATCAAGTTCTTTAGAAGGGGCATTTTGGATGCACCCAACTTGTCGAATTCATCCAGGTTGATCAGGCCATAGGCGGCTAACCTGGCTTCGGCGGATGCCGGGGAGCCGAGGTCGTAACTCTCTGTATAGTAGGCTTTCAGCGCATCGGGCATCAACAGGCGGCAGAACGTGCTTTTCCCCAGTCCCTGACGACTGCTCACCAGTAGGGGTGCCACGCTGTTGGCGCGGTTGGTATCCGGCCGGAACTGCATCCATTGGGCGGAGAGTCCCAGCATCCAGCGGTGGAAACCGTTTACCCATACCGGATCATCGGACACCCTGCGGGCGAGTGCCGACACCCGGTCAGTGCCGTCCCATTCGGGAAGCCGCTCAAAGTAGGCGGTAAAGGGATGGTATTCGCTGATGCGGCGCGAGCGCACAAAGCGTTGGATGTCTCTGTCCCAGCAGTCTATGCCCGCTTCGATGGCCTCCAGACTGAGCGAGTTCATCCAGCGTTCGTCTACCTTGGCGTAGCGCAAGTGGTCATCGGAAATGCCGTTTTCCACTCCCGCCACCTCGGTCTCCTCAGTCAGCACGTTGAATCGGAAGCGGTAGCGGGAGGTGAGAAAAGTGGTCACTTCCTGCATCAAGGTACGTGATTTCGCCTTCCCAACAGTTTCTTCCGGAGATATTGGCGCGGCTTCCTTTTCAGTATCTTTCAAGGATTTCAGTCCGACTTCCTTTCGGGAGTTTTCCAAAGATATCGGTTGGGCTTCCTTTTTAATGTCTTTCGAGTGTATGGGATTCATAACCTCCCGAACACTTTCCAATTGTACAGACTCCTCCTCTGTTTCTTCCGTTAAGGCAGCCAGACATCCGGAAAAACCGTCTCTGCTTTCCAACAAATTTCCCTCGCCGTTTTCAGCAAGAAGAACCTGTGACTTGTCCACTTCTTTCACTCCATCTTCATCGGAAACGATGTAGTGGTAACTGCCCGTCAGCGCATTTCCGTCGGTGCGCGGAGTCCAGTCCAGCACCAGAGCCACCCGGCCTTCGCGGATATCTACAGCCAGATGTACACCGGGCATGGTCCGACAAAGCGGCATCAGTCCGTTGAGAGCGGATACGAGGTCACGGCGTGGCGTTCCGTCGGAAGGAACAGGGCCGGACAGGAATTTGCTTCCGAAGAAGACTGTTTTGAGAGTGGCGAATACATTCATAAGCACTTTTTTTAGATTTGACGAACTACAAATATACAACATAAAAAAGCCTTTGTCAAGAGGGAAGACAAACTAATCCAATCCCGGCTCAGAATATGACGGAGCCTGACACAATGACATATATACGTATAGGCTCATGCATACGTACGTGTAGCCCGATGCGTATATACGTGTGGGCTTATGCCACCGTATGTATTGACCAATGCGTGCCTACGTACACATTTAAAAATATACAGCTCACGCTGAGTGCTGCAAAAAGACCTTGATGTTTTCAAAAAAGGTCGTTGTGTTTTCAGAAAACTTCAGCACCTTTTTAAAAAAGCTCGGTATCTTTTTCATGTAGGGGTAGATAGAATCATCCCCTCACTAAGCCGGTCATCCCTTCTTTTCCGACCATCTTTGTTCCCGTTCATCCTTACATTTTAATTAAAGCGTCCAGATAATCAATCGGTTAAGAATGACAGGACATCCCCTCATCCTCGTTTCAGCGGCGTTTGCCAAGTTTCTCCAAATCAGCCTTCAGCATTTGCGCTATCAAAAAAAGTCTTACAGATGAAAGGAGGCTGAAAAGACAACACGGGATGTCCATTCATTATCGGAATCCCCACCAACATGATGTTTCAGCAACTAATGAAAGGAAGAACGGAATTTTCGGACAGCTCCCTGATTAGGGATTAATCCGAAAATCCTGTGGGTGATCCGTGTAGATTATCCAAACAACATTATTTTTGCATTTAAATTAAACAAACCAATCCAATGAATCCCAATCGTAGTCTGCATAAGTTACTTCGGATAATCTTCTCTGAAGTTTTAATGGAATATTTCGACATATCCGGTTGGCATGACGATTCTTCAAAAATCGAAGTTTGGCTTGATGAGAAGAATTATATGGAACGTTTTGATTACAAGAACGGTACTGTCATTTCCAGTGGTTTTATAGATGAAAAAGTAATTTAGGACTTTCCTCTGCGTGGCAAACCTGTATATCTTTATGTCCGGCGTCGTCACTGGTATGATAAAGCCACCGGTGAACCCTTTTCCTATACATACGATGACCTTGCTGCCGAAGGAACGAAACTCACCCGAGTTTGTTTCTTTTTTAAAAGAGGAAGATTGAAAGTAGCGTCTGTAGCGTAAGTTCAATGGTCCTACTGGCGTAGCTTGCACATTAGTTTCAATCCACACACCTACATGAGGTGTGACTTTTTGTACGGTTATCTGTAGCTGCTTCCAATTTCAAGTTTCAATCCACACACCTACATGAGGTGTGACTTCAACTCTGCCAACGCCTTGTTGTATTCAGCCTGTTTCAATCCACACACCTACATGAGGTGTGACGCTTACTTCTGTTATTAATCGCACCACCCTGTCGGTTTCAATCCACACACCTACATGAGGTGTGACTATCATTCGTAAGGCGGACATCGAAAACAGCCAAGGTTTCAATCCACACACCTACATGAGGTGTGACCCTTGTGGAAGATTAGAAGACTGTCCAATACCTGTTTCAATCCACACACCTACATGAGGTGTGACCCGCGCTTCGCTGCGTTTTGACATGGAAGCTCAAGTTTCAATCCACACACCTACATGAGGTGTGACAAACCTCCAATATAATGGGCATGGTTACCCATAGTTTCAATCCACACACCTACATGAGGTGTGACAGATTACGAATTAACTTAAATAGACTAGGTTGCAATGTTTCAATCCACACACCTACATGAGGTGTGACATATAATGATCGTGTAGTCAGTTGGAAGAGGATGTTTCAATCCACACACCTACATGAGGTGTGACGGAAGATGTGCCCAACGTTTCTCAAGATATCTTGGTTTCAATCCACACACCTACATGAGGTGTGACCTTGACTGTGTACAGAACATTCATCATCTATGTTATGTTTCAATCCACACACCTACATGAGGTGTGACGTCAATATTATGATGTATATCCGTTTCTCTGCATGTTTCAATCCACACACCTACATGAGGTGTGACTGTATACAGAGTTGTATATTATAAATCAATAAATTAACCCTACTAATATGCGAATTCTCATTTTTATTTCAATTGAATAACGGCATTCGCCTTATAAACAAGTCAATCTGCTGATTATTAAGAGTTGCGAAGATACTACTTTTTTTGCAACACTCCACATTCGCACACATTATACAATAAAAGCATTATTAACTTTATAAGCAGTTTCGACACCTATCACTTCCACCCTTCTATTCTCATTTTTACTAAGAATATAGAATCTAACACTATCACGAGACATATCAATGATATCTTTGATTCTTCCTCTCAAGAGACAATATTGTGCTTCTGTCACCTCACATTCAAAGACAGAATTCTGTACCCTCTGTCCATAATCTATGCAAGCCTTAGCCACACACCGTAAACGGCGAGCTCCTTCCTTGCTCGTAGTATCCACATCATAAGTTACAAGAATATACATACTCGTAAATCATTTTATTAGAAATACCGGATAATTATCAATATCTTGCCTAATATATCTTGCCATCAACATAGCTTGTGCATAAGGCAGAAGTCCTATCTCAATTTTTTCATTAAGATAAGGATGGATTATCACCTCTCTTTTCTTAGCCTGCCATGCAGAAATAAAAATCTTTTTCCCTTTATCTGTCATAACAACCCCATTATCACCTTGAAACAAAAAATCCTTGGATGTGATCTGTCTTTTATTAATCAATGACAAGACAAAACGATCACCAAGATAGGCACGAAATTCTTCCATCATATCCAATGCTAAGGACGTACGCCCCGGACGAAGTGTATGGAGAAATCCTACATAAGGATCAAGACCTACAGTCTCGAGTGCTGCAGATATTTCATTTGCTATCAAAGTATAAGCAAATGACAACATGGCATTCACTGCATCCTTAGGAGGACGGCGATTACGACCATGAAATGGAAAATCAGCTTTCTGATTAAGTATCAAAATAGGCAACACTTCAAAATAAGCATTTGAAGCCATGCCTTCATACCCTATTAGGGTCGTCTTATCTTGAGCTGTCAAAGCTTCACGCTTGGCATGCTCCAACACTTGTACTGCTTGATTGACATCTTCATTCTCCCCATAATCACGAATATATCTCCTCAATATATTACGATAGTTTTGAATCTTACCGCCAATCATCAGCCGTGCCGCATGTAACGACCAAGATTCATCGTCCGACAATTGATACTGTTTTTTACGCAACAGTACATTCCCTTTCGTCGTGCCCTGTACCCTGCTGATAAATCTGCCATGAGGAGAAAGGAATGTAAGTGATATGCCATTGTCAGTGCACAATTTCATCACACCGGGACTTGCGCCCATATATCCGAACGTCACAATGCCTTCTATGTTAATAGCAGGAATACGAAACACTTCCTCTTGTTTGACCGACACTACAACATTCAGCCCATCCTTACTAAGATACGCTTCCGGTGTCGTCACATACAAAGTATTCAACAATTTTCTCATTCATATAAATTTTTATTAAGGTATGTATCCACCGTAGTACAATTCTTTACCATCGTTGGCATACAAATATCTTTGAGGGAACATTTATCACAATGCTTGCCATACTCCGCCTTCGGAATAACCGCTTTGGCGAATACCTCGTGCATATCTTGAGTACATTGCTTGACAATGTTCCGCAATTCATCAGTTATATCCATATTCACCCGATGGCGAAGTTCTCCATAAAAGAACACACCGTATGGTATATGGATAGCGTACATTTCCTCAAGACACATTGTCTGTGCTGCCAACTGCACTTCATCCACTTCATTCCTTTTTGGTTTACCATGTTTATACTCCACAACCACCGGTTTCCATTGCCCCGGATACTTCGGATGCTGAATTGTGTCTTCAAAAGATAAAGACGGAAGCAGTTCTATAGCATCTGAAATGCCATAAAGACCCAGTTCATACGAAGCAATATTCACTGCGCGTAATGTTATTTGGTCACCACACTTCTGCCTATAAAACGGATCATCTACATGCTTGTGCAGGATCTGTCCTTCAATGGTAAGACGATTATCATCCCATTGCTGTTCGATATGTATTAAAGCCCATTGCCGAGGACAGAACCTAAAGTGCTGAATCCCCGACAACATGAGCATATCGTCTTCGCTATACATATACCTTTTACTTATATCAGCTCTTCAACAGTAACATTTGATGGAACATTCTCCTTGTCTATAATGACCGAATAGTCGCTGAATGAACGCGGTGCTCCGTCACAGATCTTCTCCACCTTAACCAAGTCAAACAGTTTGTTGGCAGGAGCATTGCCTAATACGGAATCATGCTTGAAAACAATCAGCTTTTGTGCACTCATCAATCCGCGTGCTGCCGAACGGTCCACATCGAACATATTCTTCAATGCTTCAAAAAATAATGCAAGGTCTTCTTCTGAGAATCCGGTTTGTCGTGCCAAGTTGGCAGAGATGAAACCATGGCAGATGTAGAGGCCATAAGGTACGGTAGCCTTGCGACCTTGTATTCCTACTTGCAACTCATAAGGCTTTTCTTCATCGCGGGCTGCGCACACCGTTAGTGCATGTTCTTCTGAAACAATCATATCTTTTGAACGGGCAAAAGTCATCTGAACAGCTCCTCTTACTTGTCCTGCATTAGGGCCCGTTGATAGAACTGCGCCAAAGGTTCTCACATCAAAGAATCGTTTGCACATAGCAGTTCTACCAGCAGGCACTTTATCAGCAGGAGCTTTTCCTTTCTCAAGCTTTATACTGAGATCTTCATATGTCTTACGGATTTCTCCATTAATAAAGACTTCTTCGCCTGAAATTTCCTTAGACTTAACAAGAATATCGTTACCAAGTTGTCCTGATTTAGCTATTTGTACATAATTACGCACCTTGCGCTTAAGGCAAACATCTGTAACAAGTCCCATACCAGTTTCAGCATCCACACGGGGGAGATTGCCTGCATCGGGGTCACCATTTGGGTTACCGTCTTGTACATCAAAGATGTAAACGAAATCTATTCTGTTTCTAATTTCTGACATAGTTATTTTCTTTTTTATATTGTTATTACTCTTCTGCTTCTTTATTATCTCTGTGGCATTTCTGATGATAATAGCCAAGAAAAAAACGTCCTTGATCACTCAAATTCAATGTATTTGGAAAATCTTGGATTAATGCTATAATTTCTTTCTTTTGATCATCAAAGAAATTAGCAAGTCCTTTTTTGTCTTTTGCTAATTTGCTATAATGACTATTTGATAGTTTAAGAATGGTTGGAAATACAGCTGATGGGGTAGATGAAGCTGCATTCAAATAACTTGAACGAATAGTATCTTGCTTATTTGCGGCATACTGGAGATTTTCCATTACCGCAAATAACCGTCCGCAAAGATACCCTTGATTTTGATTGTCTTTATCTAACATAATATCGAGTTTTTTATTGTTGTTATTATCATTCAGTCGGTTAAGATAAGCCTTGATGATGGCAGCATGCACAATGTTAACGGATTGTTTTGCACGTATGCGGCAAACGCAAGCTTGAAACAAAGAAACCGGATATGGTAATCCTTGAAAGATGCTTTTCACCACGGCATCAGGAAGACTAGGAGGGCAATTTTCTTTTATGTTCTCTTTCAAACTAACAGCCTTGAGTATTGCGTATAGACTACAATAATTAGGTCTTTTATCTCCACTCGTTATGATTTCCATATCTTCAAAATGCAAGAGAAGTTTACCGGCAAATTCCTTTACTGTAGTCTCATTCCAATACGATATCGCTATTCTTGCCTTGTTAGCGGCAAACATTCCGAGGATATAAAATTTATCATCAGTTTGAATAGGCTTATTTCCATTATATATTGATTTGAATATTTGGGTAATATTTTCAAGTTTGCTATCAGGGTTATCCTTTTCTTCCCACCCAAATAAAGAATACACACTCTCTTCTATTTGCATATTTACTTCGTTTTTCCTTGAAGCCCAAAATGCATAAGTCCTTAAGCCGACAGTAAATTTATTATGAGAGTTATAATCAATCAGTTTTTTTAAAGCAGCAGCAATTGCAAATTCCGCCGACTTAGACATCGGCGCATTATTTCCTTGCTCTTTTCCGTAGGAATCATATCCTTGATTCTTTTGAAAAGACACCAATTTTGTATCACTGAATTTCCCTAATTGGATTTTTGTAAAAGTTTTAACTGGTTGACATTTTTCACCCGTAACTAAACACACACAGATTCTGCTGAAATCAGTTTTGCCCTCATCAGTTTTATAATAAGATAAAACTGATTCTTTCTCAGCTATTATCTGTGTTTCTCCTTGAATGAGAAAAGATATGTTTTTAGTGAAATTCTTCTTTATATTATCCCAGTTATCGGCCTTTTGGAGCAATGACAATACGTCCTTGTTACTAATATAGAAGTTTGCAACAGCTTTTAAATCCTCATCATAGGGATATTGAGAACATAAATCATTGATGTATTCAAGAAATGCCGAATGGTTTCTAACATTCTTGGCAATTTCTTTTTTATACTCAGCTTCCTTTTCAGGCTTTAATCCCTCGTCATTTATATGTATAGTAGCATTACTAATGCCTAAAACATAAGAAAAATTATCCCATAAATGATTAGGCAAACTTTTTGTGCCTGTACGACCATTGGTTTTAGCTACAAGTTTCTTAACAGGATTATCCTCTATTCTACACAGATTTCCATCTTTATCAATAACAATTATAAAACCAATCTCTTTGTATTCCAGCCCCAAAGGAGCTACATTATCCCCACTTCGATGGTAATAATCATACAATGCCTTCAATATCATCTCAGTACCTCCTCACTATCTTTACTTGGTACAACAATCACACCTTGTTTCATTCTAGCACGATAAAACATGGCATCCGGTTTCTGGGCATTCCCCTCAAAATCCATATCATAAAGCATAATGCCCAAATCTCTGTCTTCAAACAAAGGCGGCTCAAGATAATCCGTATTATCAATGTATTTCCAATTTGCGGCAAATTCGCGGCAACCCAAATAAGGCTGCGTAAAGCATTGCCCTTGCAATGCTCTGCGTTCAAACATCTGATAATACTTCATGGGATTCTCATCATTACTTGGCTGATGTTTGGCAAAAGCCTCCTTCGGACGATCTTTTACTGGGATAAATATCAATTTGGCATAAATGCGATAACGCACATCTTGCAAAAGCAAAGAGTTCTTCTGTTGGCGTGTCTTTCCATCGTCTATATAAATTGGTTTCATATTGGAATTTACCACTGCTCCCACTTCATTTCGCCTGATGGTAGTCCACTTAATGGGATTAAGCACTTCAATCTTCGTCACCTGCCAACGCATGGCATAGCGTTTGAAAAGTATAGCCTCAAAGACAGCACGTGCTGCCGATGGTGTAATGACATCGTAGCTCACTCGTTCTACTTTCAGTTCCGGGCGAGTAAAACAAGCCCAGTCACCCCATATCTCCAAACAATATTCTTTATCTGTATATTCCATATTATTCATTACTTTCGTTATTTTGCTATAAATCTTCCGATTCCGTCTTGTCTTTATATCATTAATATCTCTTCCATCCAATGGTTTTCAAGTTTAAGCCCTATAGCATTATCATACTGCGCCCTGTCGGCCAACACATATATACCTTCCAATATTTCTTCAACAGCACCATATTTAATCAATTGACTGAAATTCGAGCGATGAACACCTACAGTAAACTTGGCCAGTTGTTTCATTAATGAATATGTACAACCCGACTTTTTCAAATTCTCCACAAGTCCCATACTGTTTTCCCAATTCACTATGACATTCATACCATCATCATCAATCAGCCTAAACTCTTTTGAGGCTGTTTCAAAACATAACTCGTCAAGTTTATAAAGATAATGTTTCATATCCTTTTTATCAAACGTATCCTTCCTGAAATAAAGCTGTTGAAAATACTTTTCCATTGTGGAAGGAGCAAACCAATCGCTATCAGTAGGTAAGGTCAGTCGTGCATTGTTGGCTGCTGCCATTGAACCAAAGAGTATGCGCTTCTCTGCAGAAAGGCTGAATACAAATGTGTGACCAATCCTATTTTTCCCTTCACGGTTACATCTTCCCGCCGCTTGCAATACAGAATCAAGTCCTGCCTCTTGACGAAATACAACTGGAAAATCTATATCTACACCCGCTTCTACGAGTTGGGTTGCTATTACTCTTACAATTGGATGTGCTTCATCCTTTAACAAAGCTTTTATCTTACATATCGTTTCACTAATATGGGCAGGGCACATCATTCTTGATAAATGAATTTTCACTCCTTCGTCAGGCAAGCGATTATACAATTCCTTGGCATCCTTACGGGTGTTCACAATACAGAGTACCTTATCATATTCAGACACCTTTGCCGCTATTTCATCATATGTTTTCCCCGTGTTATCTATTTCCAATTTCACACGACGGAGCTTGTCATGTAACGCAAATTCAGTCGGAATAATTTCCATGATATGCTCTATTCCCTTAAATCCGACTTTAGGATTTGCGCCTTCTATCAAACCGCTAAGCACCGGCTGACTCGCTGTTGTAAACAATATAGATACTCCAAACATTTTTTGATATGCCTTCATCGCATCGACTATCGGTTGCAAAAAGTCGGTCGGCAATGTCTGAACCTCGTCTAAGATAATAACTGAATTCACGATATTGTGCAACTTACGGCAATCGGACGGTCTATTGCTAAACATAGATTCAAAAAGTTGCACGTTGGTAGTGACAATAATGGGATAATCCCAATTTTCAGTGGCCAGCTTCGCTTTTTCGCGTACTTCCTCATTTTTAATATCATCCGGATTGAAGTTACTGTGATGTTCCAATACATTCTCTTCACCGAAGATTTTCTTCAGGAGACCTGCCGTCTGTACAATGATGCTAGTATATGGAATGGCAATGATGATACGATTCATGGCATGATTTGCAGCATGCTTCATGGCCCATAACAAAGACGAAAGCGTCTTGCCGCCTCCCGTTGGTACCGTAAGGCTGTAGAAACCTTTTTCACCTAAAGATGTTTTGCTGCATTGTTCTTGTACTTTCCTACGAATACGATTTACTTCCGTATCAACTGCATCCAACTGCAATTTTTGCAAATGCGCTTCCAATTTCGGTAACAAATCGACAACCGTAGACGAGCACTTCCTTTTCTGCCATGACTCTAGATTCATAAATTGCTCCGTGTCGAGTCGGTCAGCATCGACAAGACAAGAAAAAAGCATACGAGACAGGTGATGAAAGTGTTTCCGGTCTACCTTAAATTTAGAAAAAGGTGATTCAAGAAATTCTTTATACAATAAGGGTATATCTATATTTATATTATCCTTGTCTATTTCTTCAGGCAACGGTTTTTCCTGCAAGATATTTTCTGCTTCCACATAATCATACAGTCCTGTATGGTGGGAAATTATTTGATTGGCAAGAAGATTGAGAACATCTTTCCCCATGAAATCCTTTGCCAGTATTCCACCCACAAAAGCATGAGCGTGATCATTATAATGCTTTTTATCATCCGTGGACAAACCGTTTACTTTACGTATGTATTGTTGGAACGCGGCACGTTCTTTACCTTTGTCATGAAGCAGACCAAGTGCATATCCCCAAGAAGGGAGTTCAAACCTTTTGGCAAAAGAGGCAGCTATTTTTGCTACTCCTTTTTGGTGCTCATCATTTGACTGTATCACCCATTGTCCATTCTCTTTATTTTGATACAAATGAGAGATTAATTGTCTTTCTGCTATCATATAATAAAATTCATTAAAGTCATATCATACAAATGTATAAAATAATTTTAGATTTTACTAACATTAAAAGCTACTGAGCCCAAGTTTTCAAACCGAACCTTGGCTCAGTTTGAAAACTTGGGGGAATTAGTTAAAAACACTA
>ULYK01020857.1_pt1 | contig 14202 bp, 10 predicted proteins | sample 1962061 | NCBI WGS metagenome assembly ULYK01 (sample SAMEA4835860, study PRJEB28245) | human gut metagenome | biome: gut microbiome; material: fecal sample | place: Denmark | collected 2008
CTGCCGGCGCGTTCCGTTTGCCGGAATTCTGGAGTATGGCGGCAGCGTGTTTTATAGGGGGAACTTTGTTTACCGGACTGTATCCTTCATTCCTGCTGACACGCATCCGTCCAGCGGATATCATGCGAGGAAAATTACTGCATGGCCGTAAGGGAAACCGGATGCGGAAGATGTTGATTGTGGCTCAGTTTCTTGCTTCTTTCGTTCTGGTTTCCGGTACGTTGGTGGTGATCGGACAGGTTCGTTATATGCAGCAGGAGACTTCTTCCGCTTCTTCGAACCGGGTACTGGTGGTGAAATATCCGGCTTTTACCGATGATATGTCCGTCAAAATGGAGAGTTTCAAGAAACGGTTGGGACAGATACCTTATGTTGTCCGTGTCTCTATTTCCGGTGCTGTGCCGGGCGTTGAGGTGGCGAACTACTTTACCAATCGTCCTTACGGCAGCGATCCATCCGAAGTGAAGCTGATACAGATGTTTGCTGTCGATTATGATTATCTGGCGCTTTATTCGCCGGAAATGCTTTGTGGACGTGGTTTCTCGGAAGCATACGGCAATGAACGGAATAAGGTCGTCCTGAACGAAGAGGCGGTGCGTCTGCTTGGTTATCCTTCTCCGGAAGAGGCGTTAGGAAAGCAGTTGGAGATGGAAGTGCTGGAAGATCCACTCGAAGTTGTCGGGGTTGTGAAAAATTATCATCAGCAGTCGCTTGCGGAACCGTATAAGCCGATCCTCTTTTTCCTGAAAGAACGGGTCCCGTTTATTGCAACTCCTTATATATCCGTCAAGATGGATGGTCCGGTTAATTCTGACCGCTTGGCTGAAGTGGAACAAATGTACCGGACTTATTTTCCGTCCGCCCTTTTTTCTTATTTCTATCTCGATGATTATCAGGATAGCTTGTATAAGTCGGATCGCAATTTCGGTTGGATTTTTGCCAGTGCGTCATTATTGGCAGTCTTTGTGGCCTGTTTGGGATTATGGGTCGTGACGCTTTTTTCTACTCTGGCACGAGTGAAAGAGGTTGGGATACGGAAGGTTTTGGGAGCCGGTAAAATAAGTCTTTTTGTTGTTTTGACACGTGAACTGCTACTTCTTACGGTGCTGGCCACTGTATTGGGACTTCCTGTTTCTGTGGTTTTGATGAACGGATGGCTGGAGAGTTATGCTTTTCATATCGTGTTGCCTTGGTGGGTGTACGGAGTCGCATTTGTGTTGTTGATGTGTGTCGCTTTCTTGACGGTAGTCAGACAGGTGTGGCGTGTGGTTCGGTTGAAGCCGATGCGTATTCTCAGGAACGAATGATTTAAATGAATATAATATGATTAAAACAGAGAATCTGTCTATGGTCTTCACCACCGAGGAGGTGCAGACGAAAGCATTGAACGAGGTGAACATCGAGGTCAAACAGGGTGAGTTTGTGGCCATTATGGGGCCTTCTGGCTGTGGCAAGTCGACCTTATTGAATATCTTGGGAACGCTTGATTCGCCGACTTCCGGCAAATATTTCTTTAACGGCAAGGAGATAGACAATATGGGAGAGAGCCAGTTGACGGCTTTCCGTAAAGGGAATATCGGTTTCGTATTCCAGAGTTTCAACCTGATAGACGAGCTGACAGTCTTCGAGAATGTGGAACTGCCGTTGGTTTATCTTGGCTGCCGGAAGTCCGAACGCAAGCGGAAGGTGATGGAAGTCCTCGACCGGATGAATATCGCCCATCGTGCCGGACATTTTCCGCAGCAGCTATCCGGCGGACAACAGCAACGTGTGGCGATAGCGCGCGCCGTGGTGACGGATTGTCCGCTGATCCTTGCCGACGAACCGACGGGAAACCTGGATTCGACAAACGGGGCGGAGGTGATGGAATTACTTCGAGAACTGAACGGGCAGGGGACGACGATCGTCGTGGTCACGCACTCGGAACGGGATGCCAGCTTCGCACACCGGATTATCCATCTTTTGGACGGCCGGGTCGTTTCCTGAATATTCATCTTTGAAAATCTTCATCATAATGATAGTAACAAACTATTGGAACTGTGCGTGGCGCAGCCTTACTAAAAAGAAAGGTTTCAGTGTCGTCAATATAGTCGGTCTGGCGATCGGCATGGCGGCAGCCTTGCTGATCCTGACCTATGTGGCTTTCGAATACAGCTACGACGATATGCACAGCCGGCAGGATCGTATCTTCAGGGTTGAAGCCCGGTTTTATGAGAACGGGGAGCTGACGGATGATTGGGCCAGTTCGTCTGCTGGCTATGCTACGGCTATGAAGCAAAACATGAGTGCTGTCGAGGATTATACACGTGTTGGAAGCCAGTATTATCCGGAGCAGGTCGTGAAATACAACGAACTGCTATATCGGGAGACAGGTATAGGCTATGCGGAAGCTAACTTTTTCGATTTCTTTGACTTCAAACTCTTGAAGGGAAATAAAGAAAGTTGTCTGGACGGACCGAACAAGGTAGTTATCACCGAACGTATTGCCCGGAAATATTTCAAGGGAGCGGACCCGATCGGGAAAATCCTGATCTTCCGAAGCAATATAGGAGAGGAAGCTTGCGAAGTGACGGGTATAATGGAAGATATGCCGATCAATACGCATATTCGCTATAATCTGCTGATCTCCTACAAGACGCTCCCGAAGTGGATGGATGAATATTGGTATCGCCACGAAGTCTATTCGTATGTCTTGCTGAAGTCGGCGAACCTGAAAACGCAGGTGGAAGAGGATTTCCCAGTAATGGCGGAGAAGTATAAGACGGAAGAGGCATTGAAGAATAAAACTTGGGCGATCCAGTTGACGAACCTCCGCGATATCCATCTGAATCCGCAGAAAGCTTATGAGCCGGAGGTGAAGGGGAATCGTTCTTCTATCTGGGTGTTGATCTGTACGGCACTTGCTATCCTTTGTATTGCTTGGATCAATTATATCAATATGACGGTAGCCCGTTCGATGGAACGAGCCAAAGAGATCGGTATACGTCGGGCTTCGGGGGCAAGCCGGAGGCAGGTTATTTCACAGTTCCTTTTCGAATCGTTGGTGACGAATAGTATTGCTTTTATCCTGGCTATCGGGCTGATGGAGGCGTTGATGCCTTCTTTCAATAACCTGACGGGACGGGATCTGAGTTTTTCCGTCTGGTTTACGACTTCACTGGGGTGGTATCTGTTGCTGATCTTTGCTGCCGGTGTGTTTCTGTCCGGCTTTTACCCGGCGACGGTTTTGTCCGGCATCAAGCCGATCCGGATGTTGAAAGGAAAGTTTACCCATACGCATGGGGCGACGGTCACCCGCAAGGTTTTGGTGGTGTTGCAATACACGGCTTCTCTGGTGTTGCTTTGCGGGACGTTGATCGTGTACGCGCAACTTCAATATATGCGGAATGCTTCTTTGGGGGTACGGGTGGACCAGACGCTGGTTCTTAAGTTCCCGGCGCAATGCGAGGAACTGGCTATGAAGTTGGAAGCATTTAAGAAAGAGGTGGCGTTATTGCCCTCCGTCAGGGCGGTGACGGTTTCTGGTGCAGTTCCCGGAACGGAGGTAACCGACTTCCTGTCCATCGTCCGCGAAAGTGATGTGACGAAGCAGACGCGCCTGTTGGAGATGTTGAACTGCGATGAGTTTTTTCTGGAAGCTTATGATCTGAAGTTCGTTTCCGGCCGTGGTTTTTCCGAAGATTACGGGGGAGATGTTTATAAGATCGTCCTGAACGAATCGGCTGTCCGTACGTTGGGATTCGAATCGTCCGATGCCGCTTTGGGGCAACGCTTGTCTGTCGAAACCGTCGATCAGCCGATGCAGATTATCGGGGTCGTGAAGGATTATCATCAACAATCGCTTAATAAAGATTTTACGCCGATCTTGTTTGCCCTGCATGAGAAATTGAGCTGGATGAAACAACGTTATATCTCTGTCGTTATGGAGAACGGTAACCCGCGTGATCTCGTGAAACAGGTCGAAGGAGTGTGGGAACGTTATTTCCCGGATTCCAGCTATGATTATTTCTTTCTCGACCAGTTTTTTGACCAGCAATACCGACAGGATGAAGTGTTCGGGCAGATTGTGGCGCTTTTTGCGATATTGGCGATCTTTATCTCTTGTATGGGATTGGCTGTTCTGGTTATGTTTTCTTGTTCGACTCGTATCCGGGAGATGGGAATCCGGAAGGTTCTGGGAGCTTCCCGGAGGCAGCTTTTCTTTGAATTGGGGCGAGAGTTCTTCCTGTTGATTGCTATTGCTGTTGTCATCGCCCTTCCGCTTTCGGGCTGGATCATGGGGGATTGGCTGAATCATTATTCGTTCCGCACGGACTGGAAAGCGTGGTTCTTCCTTGTTCCGGTCGTTTTATTGTGTGTGATCTCCTTGCTGACCATCGGTTGGCAAACCGCCAAAACCATCTTTAGCAAACCGGCCCGGTCTTTGCGTTACGAATAAAATACAAATGTACGCTATTTGCTCATCTGACGGCGATAGCGTACATTTAATTTATTATTATATCAAGGACAATTGCATCAAAGTAGCTTTACTTTGGGGCCGTGGACAAAATCTGCAGCGGTTGTTCGATAGGTTTAGATAAATCATTCTATTGGGGCAAACGGCAGTTCCGTATCTTTTCTGTAGCCTGTTCCGTTGAAGGTGGCGATCAGGTCGCCGGTTTCATTGGTGATCCGCACTTCACAGTTGGCGAGCCGCTTGTGGCTGAATGCTTCACGAGCTTCGGCATAAAGGAACCCTTTGCTTTCGGCTTTGAAGAAGTTAATGCTGGATGTAATAGAAAGTGTCAGGCGTGCATGACTGTTTGTTGCTGCTGCAAAAGTCAGATCAGCTAAAGTGAAGATAGCGCCGCCTTGGCATACGCCACCGCCGTTGAGGTGTTCCGGCTTTATTTCCATACGGGCTTTGGCATAACCGTTGCCCGTTTCCAAAAGTTCGACACCAGCCAATAAGGCGAACTTGTCGCCTTGAAGAAATTCGTTTATTGTCATGATTATAAAAAATAATGTGCCAATGATAAGAATGGGTGAAGCAGTAAATCATCATTTATGCTTCCTTTCTGTCAAATATCGAACGCTCGTCTTACTTGCTTAACTTCCATTCGGCTCCGTCTTTCGTATCTTTGATATCGAAGCCGATGGCTGTCAGTTCGTTTCGGATCTTGTCCGATGTAGCCCAGTCTTTATTGGCTTTTGCCTGTTGGCGGATGGTCAGCAGCAAATCCATTGCTTTGCCGAATGCCTCGTTGTTGTTGCTTCCGCCCGAAGCTGCTTCATCTTTTATTCCGAGAATATCGAAAACGAAGGTATGGAATACATCCTGTAGCTCTTTCAGGTCTTCGGCCGAGATCGTAGCCTTGCCATCCTTTACGGAGTTGATCGCGCGGGCTGCGTCAAATAGATGGGCGATTACAATCGGCGAGTTCAGGTCGTCGTTCATCGCATCGTAGCATTTGCGCCGCAAATCCTTCACATCTACAGTAGAAACGTCGGAGGCTTTCAGCTTCATCAGATGATTATAAGCGTCCATCAGACGTTCCAATCCCTTTTCAGCTGCTTGCAGGGCTTCGTTGCTGAAGTCTACCGTGCTGCGGTAGTGAGCTTGGAGGATGAAGAAGCGGATGGTCATAGGCGAATATGTCTGGCTCAGCACCTTGTTGTCACCAGTAAAAAATTCCTCCAGCGTGATGAAGTTGCCCAATGACTTGCCCATCTTCTGCCCGTTAATGGTAATCATATTGTTGTGCATCCAGTAGTGAACCATATCTTCTCCCTGTGAAGCAACAGCCTGTGCAATCTCGCATTCGTGATGTGGGAAGATCAGATCCATGCCGCCACCGTGGATATCGAAATGTTCGCCCAGATACTTTTTACCCATAGCCGTACATTCGCAGTGCCATCCGGGGAAACCGTCGCTCCACGGAGAAGGCCAGCGCATGATATGTTCCGGTTGCGCGCATTTCCAGAGAGCGAAGTCGATCGGATTACGTTTTTCATCCTGTCCGTCCAGTGCGCGGGTAGTATTCAGCATATCGTCGATGTTGCGTCCGGAAAGAACACCGTAATTATGATCCTTGTTGTATTTCTCCACGTCGAAGTAAACGGAACCTTCGCTTTCGTAAGCATATCCGTTATCCAGTATTTTCTTTACCAGTTCGATCTGCTCGATGATATGGCCGGACGCATGCGGTTCGATGCTGGGCGGTAGAACGTTGAGCGCTTCCATAGCGTGATGGTAACGGTTCAGGTAATACTGCACCACTTCCATCGGCTCGAGTTGTTCGAGACGGGCTTTCTTGGCAATCTTGTCTTCACCATCGTCAGCATCATGTTCCAGGTGGCCGACATCTGTTATGTTGCGTACATAGCGTACCTTGTATCCTATATGAGTCAAATAACGGAACAGCAGGTCGAAAGTGATAGCCGGCCGTGCGTGGCCCAGGTGGGCGTCACCGTAAACCGTAGGACCGCAAACGTACATACCCACATGCGGTTCGTGCAGCGGGATGAACTGTTCCTTTTTTCTTGTGAGTGTGTTATAAATGCTTATTGGATGTTCCATATCTATTTATATTTAAGAGGGGCAAACTTACAATAAAATCGGATAATTTTGAGTAAGTTTGCCCCTAAATAATTGAAAATATAATCAACGAAAGATGTAAGCCATGAAACTAAATTCTGTTTTGACACTTTTATTTATCGCTTTGTTTACGGTATGTAAAGGCGGCGCGTATGACCTGTCCGGATATGGTCTGAAACCGGATACCGGGGAAAATGCTTCTCCGTTGATTGCGAAAGCTCTTCAAGAGATTGCGGCGGAAGTGAACTTCGATACGGTCCGGATACTGTTGCCGAAGGGACGTTATGATTTCTATCCCGAAGGTGCTTCCAAACGTGAATACTTCATTTCCAACCATGACCAGGATAATCCGAAACTGGTGGGACTGGCTTTTGAAAATATGAAGAATGTGATATTTGACGGACAAGGTTCCGAACTTGTTTTCCATGGGCGGATGCTTCCGGTTTCTTTGGTCGGTTCGGAGAACTGTACATTGAAGAACTTTAGTATCGATTTTGCGAATCCACATATCAGCCAAGTGAAAGTGTTGGAGAACGACACGGTCGGAGGCTTGATCACCTACGAGGTCGCTCCCTGGGTGGAGTACGAAATACGCGATAGCAACTTTGTCGCTAAAGGGGAAGGTTGGGAACATGTCCCTGCCTGGGGCATCGCTTTTGAAGGAGATACAAAGCGACTGGTCTATACCACCAGCGATATTAGTGTGGGCAGCAAGCATGTCGCAGAGATTGCTTCCCGCAAGATTCTTGCGCCTTGGAAGAACAAGAAACTGATACCGGGAACGGTCGTTGTGTTCCGTGGATACGGTCGTCCGACTCCGGGTGTATTTATGTATCATGATACGAATACGACACTCGAAAATATACAGGTTCATTATGCTGAAGGAATGGGGCTGCTGGCCCAGATGAGTGAAAATATCACGTTGGATAAATTCTCGGTCTGCCTGCGTGGCAAGGACGATCCACGTTATTTCACGACACAGGCCGATGCGACTCATTTCTCCGGCTGTAAGGGATTGATCCGTTCGGTCGGTGGTCTGTATGAAGGTATGATGGATGATGCCATCAATGTGCATGGAACCTATCTGAAGGTGCAAAAGCGAATAGACGACAAGACGTTGGTTGGCGAATATATGCACGGGCAGTCCTACGGTTTCGAATGGGGGCGTCCGGGCGATGCCGTCCAGTTCATCGAGTCCAAAACGATGGAGGTTTTAGGTGAACAGAACAAGGTGGCTGCGATTGAAACAGCCGACAAGCCTGACGGCCATGGTGTAAAACAGTTCCGCATTACGTTTGAGAAACCTGTCGATCCCGCCATTAGTGAGGTTGGTACTTACGGTATCGAGAATCTGGAATGGACGCCGGAGGTTTATTTTGCCGATAATGTGATCCGTAATAACCGTGCCCGTGGTTCCCTGTTCAGTACTCCGAAGAAGACTGTGGTCGAGAAGAACGTTTTTGATCACACATCCGGTACGGCAATCCTACTGTGCGGCGACTGCAACGGGTGGTTCGAGACGGGTGCCTGCCATGACGTACAGATCCGGAATAACAAGTTTATCAATGCTTTGACAAATCAGTTCCAATTTACGAACGCCGTTATTTCTATATATCCGGAGATACCTGATTTGAAAAGTCAGAAGAGATATTTTCATAGCGGAATCGTGATCGAGGACAACGAGTTCGAAACCTTTGATATGCCGATCCTGTATGCAAAATCTGTGGACGGCCTAGTCTTCCGCAATAATGTGATTAGACAAAATCATGATTATCCGGCTTTCCATTGGAACAACCATCGTTTCTTCTTCCAGCGCGTTGTTAATGTCGAGATCAAGGATAACCGGTTCGACGGAGGGTTTGATGAGGAGAAAGATATAAGGTCTGAGGAATAAAAACGTATAGGCAAGATTAAAAAAGGATTAAGGGGTGTGTAAGATACGGACATATTGATTTCAATGTAATTTGTATCTGACACACTCCTTTTCAATTATACTCAATGATCCGTCCAATCTCCACTTTCCTTTATCAACTGGACTAATCGTTCTACAGCTTCTTCTTCGGGGATATTTTTCAGGACGCATTCTTTACCTTTATATAGGCTGATCCGGTTCTTTCCGGCGCCGACATAGCCATAATCAGCATCTGCCATTTCGCCGGGACCGTTCACGATACACCCCATGATACCTATTTTCAAGCCTTTCAGATGAGAAGTGGCTTTCTTGATACGGGCGATTGTTGTTTGCAAGTCGTATAAGGTACGTCCGCAACTTGGGCAGGAGATATATTCCGTCTTGCTGATGCGGGTACGGGTTGCTTGCAGGATGCTGAACATACAACTGTCCGTTACCATCGTTTCGCACCCTTCGTTGTGCAGCATGATCCCGTCGCCGAAGCCATCTAACAGCAAAGTTCCGAAGTCGACGGCCGCTTTCAGTTGCAACGCTTCAATATCTGTCTCTCTATAGTCGCGATGCAGGATGACCGGCACATCACAACCGGCTGCCAGCAAGTGATGCATGGCGGCACGTTCGGCAGCGATACCGTTCCGGTGATGTGTGCTCAGGATGACAATTACGGACTTATCCTGCTTCAGCACTTCGATCACGCGGTCGGTCAGATCTCGGTAGGTAAGGCGGATAAATTTCAAGGGAACGGAATAGTCTTTTAACTCGTCTATTTCCGATGCGATAAAAAAAGGATAGGCGTTCGGACGTTCTTTCCAGAAGTGGGCGTCTACCAAAAGACGAAAGTTGTCCGGCAGGTTCTCCGGATCTTCCTTGCCTATGTATATATAGTCCGGCTGTGACGCATGATCAAACTCAAAATCACCGTTGCTACGATCAGAAATGACAACCGGCGGGAAATTTCCCCCGATTCTTTCCGCCACCCGGCTGTGACGACGATCGGCTGTAACCGGATCATAACCGGGGGCAGGTGAGGCCTCTACAGGTTCATGTCCTTCGCGTTCGAGTATGTAGTCAACTAGCTTACGGGCAACAGGGATTTCAGCTTCCGGATCTTCGCTCAAAGAGACGCGGATCGTGTCGCCGATGCCATCGGACAATAGGGCCCCGATTCCGACAGCGCTTTTGATGCGTCCATCTTCGCCATCGCCAGCTTCCGTCACACCGAGATGCAACGGGTAGTACATATCTTCGGCTTCCATTGTTCGGACTAATAGGCGGACGGTTTTCACCATTACAACCGTGTTCGAGGCTTTAATGGAGATTACGACGTCGGGAAAATTCTCATCCCGGCAAATACGCAGGAATTCCATGCATGAGGCAACCATGCCTTCTGGAGTGTCGCCGTACCGGCTCATAATTCGGTCGGACAGCGAACCGTGGTTTACGCCAATACGAATGGCGGTTCCGTGTGCTTTGCAGATGTTAAGGAATGGTATGAAGCGGTCGCGTATCTTCTGTAACTCTGCGGCATATTCCTCGTCGGTGTATTCCTGCAGATCGAACGTCTTTACCTTGTCCACATAATTTCCGGGGTTGATACGTACTTTTTCCACCTCTTCGGCAGCAGCATCGGCCGCGCGTGGGTTAAAATGGATGTCGGCGACTAACGGAGTCGTATATTCGGCTTCGCTAAGTTGTTTACGGATTACACCTAAATTACGGGCTTCACGTTCTCCTTGGGCGGTGAAACGTACATATTCTGCACCGGCTTCGATCATTCGGATCGCCTGGCAGACGGCCGCATCAGTATCCATTGTGGAGACGTTTGCCATCGACTGGATGCGAATCGGATTATCGCCCCCTAACGGAGTATTTCCTATGTTGACAATAGACGATTTGCGACGACGATAGTTAAAAAAATCTTCCATCTTTTTTAGTTGAAAGGTGAAAGTTGAAAGGTGAGAGTTGAAAGGTGAGAGTCAACAAGGGAGGCAAGCGGTATCGAATACTTTGCATTTTTGTTGACTTTCAACTCTCACCTTTCAACTAATTCATTTTATATTTGAAAGAAACCTTAGCCAGTTCTTCATTCGCTTTTACGATTTTCTTTTTAAGGTCTTCCTTATAAGCGGCAAGCTTATCCTGGAGTTGTTCGTCTCCGACGGCGAGCATTTGGACTGCCAGTATACCGGCATTCAAAGCACCGTTGATACCGACGGTGGCAACCGGGATTCCCGGAGGCATCTGTACGATGGCTAGCAAGGCATCCATACCGTCGAGCGTCGAATTGATAGGCACTCCAATCACAGGGACTGTTGTCATTGAAGCGATCACTCCACAGAGATGGGCAGCCATGCCGGCAGCCGCAATAATCACTTTGATACCGCGCCCTTTGGCTCCTTTGGCGAATGCTTCCACTTCGGCTGGTGTACGATGGGCAGACAGGGCATGCATTTCGAATGGAATCTCCATTTCGTCAAGCAGTTTGGCCGCTTTTTCCATTACGGGCAGATCCGAAGTACTGCCCATGATAATACTGACTACAGGTGTCATTTCGCAATCATTTGTTCGTATTCGGCGGCAGACATCAGTTCATCCAGTTCAGAGGGATCTGAAACAGATATCTTGATTAACCATCCGTTGCCATATACATCTTCATTCACCAGTTCAGGTTTGTCATCCAACTCGGCATTCGCTTCGATCACTTCACCACTTACCGGCATGAATAGGTCTGAAACGGTCTTTACAGCTTCGATTGTACCAAAAACTTCTTCTTTGGCAACAACTTCGCCTTCTGTCGTGATGTCAACGAAAACGATTTCACCCAGTTCGCCCTGAGCATAATCTGTAATACCAACGTAAGCGACATCGCCATCTACACGGATCCATTCGTGATCCTTTGTGTACTTTAAATCTGCAGGGAAATTCATAATTTTAGTGTTTTTATTAGATGAATAAATAGATATAACTCAAGAATGAGGCTACAAAGGTACATATAAATCCGAGACAAAACCCGGCATATACCTGCATAGGAGTATGTCTTTTCAGAAAGATACGCGAAGTACCGACCAATCCTGCTATTAGGATTACGATGATAAAGGCCCAGTAAGGGTTTATCAAATGGATTCGGGCTACTCCCATAATACCACCTAGCAATCCACCTGTCCCGATCGCATGGGCACTGATCTTCCAGAAAAAGTTGATAAGTAGTGCCAGGATTAACGCCACGCAGGCACCCAGTAACAAGGAGATGAACCAGAACGGCAGCATCATTTTATACATATAGAAAGCGCAGACCATGATTGATGTGATAAAGATCAGATACGGAACCACGCGTTCATGTCTGTCCGATAGCTCCATATCGACCGCCGCCCCGTTTTTTACCATCATAAAGATAAATGCTCCGGGGATAACCGCCGTAGACAGGAATGCTCCGCCTGCGAGCAACAGTTTCATTGCTGGCGGATAAATTGCCAGATATGTGAAGGTGAGAGTCAGCACAACTCCATACGTCACCATCAGCAACGGATGGAACATGCCGGATATGATATTTGAAAATAACCTCATAGCGCTTCAAATTTATATTTCTTTTCTGAGACGTGCAACCGGAATACCCAATTGTTCGCGGTATTTGGCTACCGTACGGCGTGCGATGATATATCCTTTTTCTTTTAGGATGGAGGCCAGTTCTTCATCGGTAAGTGGTTTGCGCTTGTCTTCGCCGTCGATATGTTCTTTCATGATCTTTTTCACCTCTCGGGTGGAAATTTCTTCACCGCTGTCGGTTTGCATCGATTCGGAGAAGAAGTATTTGAGCGGATAAATACCGAAATTTGTCTGTACGTACTTGCTGTTGCTCACACGTGAGATCGTCGATATGTCATATCCGGCCCGTTCCGCTACATCTTTAAGGATCATAGGCCGTAAAGTCGCTTCATCACCGGTGAGGAAGAAGTCGCGCTGCAAAAGGATGATTGTTTCCATCGTACGCTGCAAAGTCTCTTGACGCTGCCTGATGGCATCGATGAACCATTGGGCGGAATCGAGTTTCTGCTTCACAAACTGAACGGCCTCCTTCATCTGGGTCGTCTGGTTCGCTTTGTTGCCGGCATAATCCTGAAACATTTCCGCATATTCACGGTTGATGCGCATGTCGGGAATTCCCCGGTTGTTCATGCTTAGGATCAGTTCGCCGTTGACTGCTTCCACCACAAAATCGGGAATGATCTGGCTCAAAGCTGTTTCCATAGAACCTCCCCAACTGGCGCAGGGTTTAGGGTCGAGGGTTGTGATTTCACGGATGGCCCTTTTTAGGGCGGTTTCGTCGATATCCAGTCCTTTTATGATCTTGTCGTAATGCTTGCGGGTGAACTCTTCAAAAAAATCGGTTAACATCAAGGTGGCCAACCTCGTCTCAGATGTTTTTTCCCGGCGGGCCAACTGGAGCAGAAGGCATTCCTGAAGATTACGGGCACCGACTCCTGCCGGATCAAAGTCCTGTATGATTGCAAGAACTGTCTCTATTTCTTTTTCCGTCACATCCTGTCCCGCCTGAAACACCAAGTCATCGGCTATGGCGGACAGGTCACGGCGTAGATAACCGTCATCATCTATATTCCCGATGATATATTCAGCGATCTTCACCTGCTTCTCCGGCAGATCCCGCAGTCCGAGTTGTTGGAGCAGATATTCGTTCAAGGATTCGCTGACCGAGAAAGGAACGTCCTCTTTCTTTTCCGCCCGCTCGCTCAGTTCACGAAGTTTGTAATCGGGTATGTCGTCCTCACTTATGTAGTCACCGAGTGAAAGGTCGGTATCTGTCTCGCTTTCTCCTTCCATCTCGTTAGCTGCCAACTCCTCACCACCTTCGTCAGTACGGTCAAAGTCATCCGCAATTTCCTTTCCTTCTTCCAAAGCGGGATTGTCTTCCAGTTCATGCTTTATGCGTTCTTCCAGCTCTATGGCGGGGAGTTCCAGAAGCCGGATCAACTGAATCTGCTGCGGAGAGAGTTTTTGCTGTAACTTTTGTTGTAACTGTTGCTTCAACATAATCAAATTCAATAATGAAAGGACAATCACCAGACCGTCCAATGTTAGAACATGCAAATATAACTTTTTACACGGAATGATCTCGACATTCAAAATATAATAGTTCTAAAGGAGGATAGATTAAATTATTATTATTGCCGAAAAGTATTAAAAATCAAAACTATTTTCTACTTTTGCGATCAGATAAAGAATCTTATATGACTCTTAAAGCATCCCTATACGATCAGTTGCCCCGGGAAGAATTAATACGATTACTGGAAGCCAGAGATAATGAACCTGACAATGCCGAGATTTATATATCTTCGGAAACGCCGACAATCAAACGTATTATTTCTGAAGTCTTGGCGATCCTTTTCAACGAAGAAAACAAGCCTATCGAAAAAGCAATGAATTTGTTACTGGACTATTTCAATGCTGATTGGGGCTATGTTGCCATCTTTGAAGAAGACGGTTTTTCGGCCAATTTCACGTGTGAAGTAATGAGTTCGTGGGTAAAGATCCCTAAGGATGATCGGAATAAGTTGACATGCGATACAATCCCGTGGATTATTGACACTGTTAAAGCCGGACACGATATCGTGCTGGGAGATATCGCCGGCTTACCTGCCGAAGCGGATATCGACAAAATCCTGTTGACTAAACAACAGCTGAAGTCCATGCTGATCGT
>ULYK01045933.1_pt1 | contig 13831 bp, 9 predicted proteins | sample 1962061 | NCBI WGS metagenome assembly ULYK01 (sample SAMEA4835860, study PRJEB28245) | human gut metagenome | biome: gut microbiome; material: fecal sample | place: Denmark | collected 2008
ACAGACAGGGTCACATCCGGATAATGCGTATTCAGTATTTTCAAGGCAAAAGCCAGACGTTTCATCTCCTCTTCCGGTGAGACCTCTGCGGCATCGGGGCGGGAAGAATAACCTCCGAGGTCGATGATCTGTCCTCCCTCGGACAAAATTGCCTGTATGCGTTCCTCAATTGCAACTTCCGTCTGCTTCCTACTATCGGCATAAAAAGAGTCGGGAGTGACATTCAGAATCCCCATCACCAGCGGAGTATCGAGTGAGGTAAGCGTTCCTCTAATATTGAGCGTTTTATGTAACATTCTTATTTTTCTTTCCGACAAAGATAAAGGTAAATACATTAAATCACTACATTTGCGCAAAATAACTCTCATAGAAATTATAAAGGGAAAAAGACTATGACTATTCCTGAACTATATGAATTGTTTATACACAATCCGAAAGTGACAACCGACAGCCGAAACTGCCCTCGCGGTTCGATTTTCTTTGCCTTGAAAGGGGATAAATTCGATGGTAACCAATATGCAGAAAAGGCGCTGGCATCCGGTTGCGTGTATGCGGTAATCGACAATCCGGATTATTTTATAGGAGAACGCACAATCCTTGTGGACAACGTGCTGACGACCTTGCAGCAATTAGCGCACCGCCACCGTAAAGTGATCGGCTGTCCGATTATCGGTATCACCGGAACAAACGGAAAGACAACGACCAAGGAACTGCTGGCTTCCGTCCTGTCTACCAAATACAACCTTCTCTACACCGAAGGCAACCTGAACAACCATATCGGCGTACCTCTCACCTTGCTCCGCCTGACGCACGACCACGAAATGGCTGTGATCGAAATGGGAGCCAGCCATCCGGGCGATATCAAAGAGTTGGTCGACATAGCACAGCCAAACTACGGGATTATCACCAATGTCGGGCGTGCCCATCTGGAAGGTTTCGGCTCATTCGAAGGTGTGATCAAAACAAAGGGTGAATTATACGACTATATGCGCCGCACGAAAGGTAAGATATTCATCAATCAGGATAATAAATATCTGAAAGAGATCGCCAATGGAATCGAACAGGTCACATACGGTTCCGATGAAACGGCTTTTGCCTGGGGATGTGTAGTCAGCTGCAATCCCTACCTGACTTTCGAATGGAGACAACAGGGCAAAATCCACACAGTGGAAACCCATCTGATCGGCAGCTACAATCTGGACAATGCCTTAGTTGCCGTTGCTGTTGGCCGTTTCTTCAAGATTCCGGCAGAACGCATCAGCCGTGCCATTACCGCTTACGAGCCGACTAACAACCGTTCACAACTGAAAAAGACTGAAAATAACGAACTGATCATCGATGCCTACAACGCAAATCCGAGCAGCATGAAAGTTGCTTTAGACAATTTCGCCACAATGCCTGTCTCGCCCAAAGCTCTCATCTTAGGCGACATGCGCGAATTAGGTCCTACAAGCGACGAACTCCATACCGAAGTCGTAGCCCGGATCAAGGAAGGTAATTACGATAAAGTATTTCTGTGCGGCGAACATTTCCAAAAAGCCGCCGGAAAAGACTTCACCACCTATGCCACAACAGAGGAGCTGATCGAAGCCTTGCGCAAAAATCCCTTGGAAGGATATCATGTGCTGATAAAGGGATCGCACGGGATGGCCCTGGAGAGGGTGGTAGAGGTTTTATAAAAATCCACAAATCCGATTCACATGAAGGAGGTACATATCTCTGCAAAGAGATGAATTTCGATTGCGAAAACAACTGTCATACCATCATGCTTTGCCTTTTATATAATGAATATCAATCTCTACATAGAATGATAGCAGGCATGATGGATGTTTTTTTAACTATCATACTATCATAGATATAATAGCTTTTTCACACACAACATATAGCTTATTATCAGCAATATAGCTATATATTTTTGTCGAGATCCGGGTGTCACCCCCCTGCAGACCCAGGTCTCAAGACCGCTCAGATGTGGGTGTAAATGGACCTGATACGCGTATTTTGAGGAAAAGAACTAACGTCTTTTGCTTTCCAAAGTACCTTATTCCGGCAAAAAAGGCTTATACATTCTCAAAAACATTCTGTTTTAACACTTCCAAAGTACATCTATTTCCGATAAAAACGACCAAAATGATGGTTAAAACAGCTGATTTATGATAGTTGCATGATAGTTGAAATGAGAACTATCATAGCTGTATATCTTGATATTCAACCTTCACACAAGAAGCATGATGGCATGATGGTTGTTTCTAAATCATCATTCATAGATTCAAATATTCTTATATAGGACAATGTCAATCAACATGTATTAGTCCAATAAAATCAAGCCGGAACTTGTTTTTCCAAACAAGTATCCGGCTTTTCTTCTATTTTTACCATGAAATAGAAACTCAAACAATAGGTTCCCAGCCCGGTTCATACGTGCGGCTCCACAAGCGTTGAGCTTCCGGATCGTTCACAATATGACCATTGGAAGGGTCGATCATCAAGCGATGACCTGTACGCCAGGCAATATTACCCAACTGGACTAACAACGTACTTTTATGTAACTCTTCAATGTCTCCATTCGGACGCCGGTTTGTCTTGATCGCATCGATGAAATCGGCAATATGTCCCATATCCAAGTTAGCACTCGGACTGTTTGGGTCACGACCGTCAATGACATCCTTTGAAGCAAGCTCTTTAACCAGCTTGTTCTTCATATCGAAAATGCGATACCCATTATGACCTGTTTCCAACGCTCCACCTTCACCATAGAAGATCACACCACGATCACGTCCTTCCGTATCGCGGGAATTACAACTACGTCCCTCCCAAGTTACAAGGCAATCATCGCCGAACCGGATATCGATCGTCTGCGTATCAGGAGTTTCCCAATCATCCTTATAGCGGAAACGTCCGCCTTCAGAACTGACGGCTGTCGGGAAATCCAATCCCAATCCCCAACGAACGACATCTATCTCATGTGTACCGTTGTTCAAAGCCTCGCCTGTTCCCCAATGCCAGAACCAATGCCAATTATAATGAATCAGGTTATCCCGGTAAGAACGACGGGGAGCCGGTCCCTGCCACAAATCAAAATCAATCGTTGATGGCGCCGGCATTTCTTTTCCGAAACCGATCGATTTGCGGTTATTCGTGTACCAAGCCTTTGCAAAATGAACCTTGCCGATGACACCATTGTGCAGTGCCTCGATCCCTTCCGTCAGTCCCGGCCAGGAACGACGCTGCGCACCGACCTGCACGACACGGTTATACTTACGGGCGGCTGCAAGGCTCAACTCACCTTCGTGAGGATTATGGCTACAAGGTTTTTCACAATAGACATGTTTACCTGCCTGACAAGCCATAATGGTTGCAGGTGCATGCCAATGGTCAGGAGCCGTCACCAGTATGGCATCGATATTTTTATCTTCCAATATCTTACGAATATCCTTTTCCGTCTTCGGATTGCCTCCAACTTTCTTTACGGCAGCAACCCCTTTTGCCAATGCTTTTTCTTCCACATCGCAAACGTAACGCATTTCCACATCCTTACGACTTTGGAAATTACGAGCCATACCGGCACCACGGCCATTCGTTCCCATAACGGCCATATTCACTCGTTCGTTCGAACCCATAATATTCGCATAACTCTTGGCACTGGTCGCTTTGAACGACATACCGCCGATGGTCAGACCCACACCCGTTGCGGCGACTTGTTTGATAAAGCCTCTTCTTGTTGTTGTATTTTTCATGTCTCTGTTTGTTTTTTAATTATTTCAACTTTCTGATTTTTACATTTTTAAAAGAAACGACATCCCCGTGATCCTGCAAAAGAATATGCCCTTTTTCCACATCTCCAAACATAGGTTGGCAATTCTTATACTTGCTCAATTGCCAGGTTTCCTTATACAATTGGCTGCTACGGTCGAATGTCAGGATTTTCTTTCCATTCAAGTAATGTGTGACTTTCGAACCTTTAGCAACAATACGGGCCTGATTCCATTCACCTATCGGATTTACCTTTTTAGCGGATGTCGGGAACATATCATAAAGGCCACCTTCCAAGCGATTTCCGTCACGTCCTAATTTCCCGTCCGGGTGGTTTTCGTCATCCATGATTTGATACTCCAACCCTAACCAACCCCCTTTTTCGTACTTGGTGAAGAAATATTTAATTCCGCTATTGGCTCCTTTCGTGATACGGAAATCCACTTTCAGGTCGAAATCCGAATATTGTGCACGCGTAATGATATCGCCACCTATTTTACCATCCTGTTTACGAACCGTCATTACTCCGTTTTCAATCTCCCAACCGAATGCAGGCGGGACATCTTTCCCGACAGAAGTCCATCCATCCAAATTCTTTCCATTAAATAGCAGCACCCAGCCTTCTTTCTTTTCCTTGGCTGTAAGCTGATTGTCTTGTGCCTCGACACTTCCTGTCCACGTAAACAGAAGTGCGGCTAAAAATACAAACACTTTTTTCATCTCCATTTCTATTATTTTGTTCTTACTACAATGAATTTCAAACGATCTCCTCCTGCCTTTTGAATACTATGTTTTGAACCAGGAGGACAATAGCAGGATGAAAGCGCTTCAACAATACGTTTTTCATCGTTAACCGTTACTTCCGCTTTCCCTTCCAGTATAAAAAAGACCTCCTGCCCGGCATAATCGTCTTGCTTGTATAGATGTGAATCCGAAAAAACATGTAACTGAGCATTCAAACCTCCAGCCGACATTTCTTTTGTCAGATACCACATATTTAGCCTCCCGCCTTTTGGGGTATGAAGCGAATGATCAAAGGGGATCAAGCAGTCTTTCATAGAATAATTCTTTTTCCCCGGTAAAAAAGGTTTTGACAATTTTCCCCGTATCTCACGCTTGAACATAAGATACCTGATCGGTTTATCGTCTACCCTTCGAATATTATGAGAAGAGCTTCCCGGAGCATAAAAGGCATCCCCCTGATTGAGAACATGCTCTTCGTCATTCAGATGAACGACGGATGTCCCTTCTACCATGTAAAAGAGTTCGTCTTCAAAATGAGAATGAGGTTCATGTGTCTTTATTCCCTTATCCACACACGACATCTTTACTGAAAGAGTATCCGCAATTCCGTCAGCAGGAATAAACCAGAAAGCCCAGCCTGTCTTATTCTTAATCACACGCTCATCTGAAAAAGAGGTTATACAATCCGATATTGTGTACCTTTTCTCATTTATTTGTGCAAAAGATGTACAGACGGCCAATAACAAGAAGCTTAAAGCAACACTTATTTTATTCATGGCATTAGCAAATTATGAGTTTATAATGAGGGTGCAAATACACCCTCATTATATCAATTACAACTGCGTATATCCCTTATTCTGGATAATTTTACCAGGATTAGACTGCATGACAGTCATCGGAATAGGATAAGCAAGAGCATCATCACTCCAAGTAAAATCGGAATAACCGTCAAACTTTTGTTCAGCAGTCATCACATCCTTTGCCCGTCCTGTACGCACTAAGTCAAACCAGCGATGATTTTCGAAAGCCAGTTCCACGCGACGTTCTTTTTCGATAGCCAATAACAGGTCGTTGGAGGTTGAGAAATCTGAAAGCGTGTAATCCCGTAATAAATCCGCAGCAGGTGTAATGTCCGGATCTCCCGGCGTATTACGTGCACGTTCTCTAATTTTATTTACATAGTCAATAGCAGTCTGTTTATCACCATTCGTACGAACAAGTGCTTCGGCATATAAAAGATAAATATCAGCCAACCGCAATTCGATCCAGTTGTTATCGTTGTCCGAACCGCTTGTTGAAACATCATAATATTTGCAGACATATTTTTCATTTTCCCAAGCTCCCGTCTTCGCATTCGTCCAACCGTCACGCATGGAAACGTATTTACGCGGATCACCCACTTCATAAGCATTGGACATATCTTGCGTAGGGGAATTTTCACCACCTTTATCTCCCACCAACACAACTTCTTTATCAGAAAAACGAGGTGCAAAGTTATTGTTCCAAGGACTGCCAGTAGCTCCGCCTTGCGTTCCTTTCTTATATTGGACCTCAAAAAGCGATTCCGACGTGTTCTTGTTGGATACTTCAAACAAATCTTTATAGGTTGGGACCAAAGAATAACGAGAATTACCAATTACCGATTTAAATTGGTCTATTGCTAATTTATAATACTCCTCCCCTTTATTCAGCGGATAGCCTGCCATCGTCATATAGACTTTACCCAATAAAGCCGTTGCTCCTCCTTTCGTCACACGCCCGATATCAGTAGAGCCGTATGATTCAGGCAAATTACTTTCCGCATATTTCAAATCTTGAATTATAAGATCATACATTTCCTGAAGAGAAACTCTTCCCATGTCATAAGCTTCCGTTTGTGTGATCTCCCTATCGACTTTAATAGCACCAAGTAATTCACCATTCACTCCGTATCCACCGAATATACGATTCAGATAAAAATAAATTAATGCACGCAGGAATCGTGCTTCTGCCGTATATTGAGCTTTCAATACTTCACTTTTAAATTCAATATTTTCAATCCTTCCAATCACGATATTGCAGCGCAGAATCGTTTTATAACTATCATCCCAACAGCTGGCCAAGAAATTATTTTCTGGCAATAAAGGAGATGAAAATTCATCAATTCCTTTTTCATTTGCCGGATTTCCACTTAACCAAGAATAGGTTGTGTTATCAGAGCGAATTTCTCCTAATCTGACATATGTTTGGTTATAAAGGGAGCGTAAATTCGCATAAGCGGACAATACTGCCTGGTTCATATCGGTTTCAGTCTTATAAAATCCTTCCGAGTTAAGATCCGAAGGAGGATTTTTGCTAATGAAATCATCACTGCAAGACATACATAAAACAGATAATACAAATAACAAATATATCTTTTTCATAATGATATAGTATTAAAGATGATTAGAACGTAATATTAGCACCAATTATAAACGAGCGTGCAGCCGGATATCCTAAATAGTCACCACCTTGCGCAAGACCACTTTCACTACTGGTTTCAGGATCATATCCTACATAATTCGTAATCGTAAAGAGATTTTGTCCCGTCACATAAAGACGCAGTCCTTTCATTTTCATCTTATCCAAAACTTTCTGGTCGAAATTATAGCCGAGCGTCAAGTTTCTCAATCGCAGATAAGATGCATCTTGTACCCAAGCAGAAGAAGGATCACGTTGCCAACCAGACGGTGTACGGGTCGGACGAAAATGTATACCATCACCCGGTTGATCTTTCGATTGCCAACGTCCCAATTGTTCGATCATACCGTTACGGTCGCCATGATAGATTCCGCACATACGTTTGTAAAAGCTGAAAACTTCTGCTCCATAAGAACCTGTAAACTGAATATCCAATGTAAAATTCTTATAACTGAAAGAGTTGCTAAATCCTGCTGTAAACAACGGATTATTGTCTCCTAAGATCGTTTTATCATTCTGATCCAGCACTCCATCTTTATTTACATCCTCATAACGGCCATCTCCCACTTTGTCGCCACTTAAATGTGGATATTTAGCCAATTCTTCTTCACTCTGGAAAACTCCGATATATTTATAGCCATAAAAACTGGCAATCGGATACCCAGGCTTTGTGATAAATGCATTATTCGCATTTGCAGCACTTCCATATATAGGACGTCCATCCACTCCCACTTCCAACACTTTGTTTTTATTAAACGAAATGTTGAAATTACTGGACCATGCAAATTCGCCTGTCAAATTTTTAGTATTCAACGTGAACTCCATACCCCGGTTCTGAACCTTACCTATATTTTGCATCTGGGTAGAATAACCTGTTATGGTCGGTACAGGAACATTCAACAGCAAATCGATTGATTGGCTGTCATAAAAATCACCTTCCAAGCGAATCCGATTATTGAACAATCCTAATTCAAAACCTAAATTATATTGACGCGTACGTTCCCAACCCAAATCATCATTCGCCATCGTACTAGGATTAACCGCATTCTGAACAGCATCTCCTGTTGGGTAAAAACCTGTAGACAACAAACCGATAGCAGAATAATTACCAATCCGGTTATTACCGGAAATACCGAAACTTGCACGAATCTTCAAATCACTGATTTGTTTCACATCCTGCATGAACTTTTCCTGCGAGATACGCCATCCCAGTGAAACGGACGGAAAAGTTCCCCACTTCGTGTTTTTACCAAAACGAGATGAACCATCACTACGGAGAGTCGTTGTCAGCATATAACGATTATCATAAACATAATTGATACGTCCCAGGTAAGAGATCATAGAATATTCTGATTCGTCACTCGTCAGAGCATACATGGTTCCTGCATTCAAGGTCGTGATATTATCATTTGCATACCCTCGAGCTTCTCCTTTCATATGTTCGTATGTATGAGATTGAGTCGTATATCCCAACAATGCATTAAAACTATGTTTGTCAGCCAAAGTAAACGAGTAATTCAAAGTGTTTTCAATCACCCAATCACGGTCTGTCCACCGTTCATTAATACCTTTTGCTGGACGGGGAGCCTTCGAAGAATCGAAATCAACATAAGAAGGTTCGAACTTCTTCTGGATATTATCCTGTATTCCACCATTAATGCTGATACGATACTTCAAATTTTTAATAATTTCCCACTCGGCAAAAATAGTTCCTAACCATCCGTGACGTTTCCGCTTGTTCATCACCTGCTCGGCAATACCGATCGGGTTAGCAACATCACCGGCCAAAATTTCCGGATTACGGACCATCGAACCGTACGTTCCGTCTTCATTATGCAAAGGATAAATAGGAGGTAAATTCAAAGCATACAGTACAGGAGAGTCTTTTCCATTTGCCTGCTCCGTCCCATCCGCACTATAGGCCATCAAGCTCATCCCAACATTCAAGCAATCTGCAATTTTGGAAGAGACGTTTGTACGAAAATTAAAGCGCTCATAATCAGTATTCAACACAATACCATCCTGACTAGTATAGCTACCAGAGAATGTATAACGTGTATTTTCCGAACCACCCGAAACCGATAGTTCATACTGTTGCATTAAAGCATTGCGATACAGCAGGTCCTGCCAGTCGTTATCTGGCATTTGTGCCACTGAAGCCGGATCAAGGAAATTATATTTATAACTGCCTGTTCCGTCCGGTATCATATATTGGCTACTTGCTCCGGAATAAAGAGCACGACGGGAGTTCGGATCATTGATGGAATGCGGAGACTGGTCCGGGTCCGAAGAAATGACTTTCGCATCCAGCCAAGCCTGGTTACGTCCGTCAATAAACCATTGTACATACTGGTCGCGGTTCATCATTTCGATTTTCTTTTCGCGCTGTTGAAATCCAACATATGCATTCAACTGAACAGTCGGTTTACCTATTTGTCCTTTCTTTGTCGTAATAATAACAACACCGTTAGCACCTCTCGAGCCATAAATAGCAGTAGAAGAAGCATCCTTCAACACCTGTATGCTCTCAATATCGGAAGAATTCAACAAACGAAATGCACCTCCTTCCATCGGATAGCCGTCAACAACATAAAGTGGATCGTTAGACTGCGTGATAGAACCTGTGCCACGCACCTTTATCGTCAGTCCCTCACCACCTGGAGCTCCGTTCGTTTGCTGGATCAGTACACCGGGAACCTGTCCTGCCATTGCCTCTCCAAAGTTCACAGCCGCCCTGTTTTTCAAATTTTCAGAAGAAACTGAAGCGACGGCAGTCGTTACATCCGACTTTTTTTGCGTACCATAACCGACAACGACTACTTCATCCAGCATTTCCGTGTCCTCACGCAGTTTTACATTAATGCTTTGCAGATTTCCTACTGTAACTTCCTGAGGAGCATATCCAATATAGCTGACTAGTAGAATACTTTTAGAAGAAACTTCCAATGTAAAATTACCATTCAGATCCGTTATCGTTCCATTAGTCGTCCCCTTTTCGACAATATTAGCTCCAATAACAGGTTCACCCGTCGAATCGACAATTTTACCGAAAATCTTTTTCTTGTTCTGGGTAACAGATTGGGATTTCTGAACCAATGTGATATAATTATTTTCAAATCGATACCCAATCCCAGTACTCTCAGCTACCTGCTCCAAATAATCAGATATCTTTGCAGACTTCTTTCGAAAAGACACGGTCTTATTGACATCCACATCCTGATCCCGAAACACAACCAGATAGTCGGTCTGTGTCTCGATTTCTTTGACCAGTTGTTTAATAGTCATGCTATTCTGGCTGATCTTGATCTCAATATTTTGCGCACCAGCCTCTTCTGCCATTAACTGGCACACACAAACAAACAAAAGAAAAAGTGATATTCTCATAATTCTAAAAAAAACTTTAATGCGGTTATTATGCACAATAAAGGACTGTAACAAAGTTTTTCTTTTCATATCTTTGTTCTAAATTTAAAGTGAATACTAAAAAATTACGACTTGTGTTTGCTTTAACTCCTGCGGCAGTTGTTGGTAGCTTCTGCCGCTTTTGTTTTTCTACTGTTCTTTCATCATAGGCTATACATTTTTATGTTTGACATGTTCTTATTTTAAGGTCACTATGTTCCGCTCTGTGTCTTTCTCTACTTTGAATTTGCGGATTTGCTGCAATACGCGGAAAACATCGTCGAGACTGTCGCGCTGCCTGAATTTTCCCGTATAAGTATCTTTGAATAAAGATGTGTCTTTTACTACGATCTTTACGTCATAGTAAAGTTCCATTTTTTCCAGAATATTGATCAAAGGTTCATTTTCAAAGGCATATATACCGTCAAGCCATAAAAAATGAGCTTTCAGGCGAATCGGTTCTACCTTCATCTTTCCGTTCGAGACAGTCACTTGTTGATCCGGTTCCAAAATGATCCCGTCAGATTCCTTATTCCGGAAAAAGACGCGTACGGAACCTTCCAACAAACTGGTTTGTACATAGCCGGTCGCAGGATAGCTGCACACGTTAAATTGGGTGCCTAAAACTTCCATATCGACATCATGCGTAGAAACAATGAAAGGGCGGGAAGGGTCTTTCGCCACTTTGAAGAAGGCTTCTCCTTCGATCGTAACATTCCTTTTATCATCGGTAAAACGGGCTGGATAGATCAACTTCGACTTCGCATTCAGCCAAACTTCCGTCCCATCCTGCAAGACCAGTTGTGCCCGCTGTCCGGCAGGAGTGTACAGAGTATTCATCACATTCTCCGATAAAAACTCCGCTTGCTCAGGCTGTGTATACCAATATGTCAATATACTTGTTGAAACGACCAATATCAGGATAGCAGCCGCATACCCGATCCGGCGTGTCCAACGCTTCCACATCACGGAGTGTTGCTTTTGCAAAATAAAGCGGTCGTATTTCTGTTTGCCGATTGTTTTATCCTGCACCTGATGTCCTAAGTTCAACAAGGCATATAGATTTTGATACTCTACAAATTCTTTTTTGAGTTCTTCACTCGCCTCGACATCGCGCAGCAGGGATAGTCGCTCTTCCGTGGAAAGTTCCTCATAAAAGTATTTATGTATCCGTTCGTTCATATTTTCCGCTTTTGTTCTTAATAAACGGATCAGGGAACCAAAACCCCCAAGAGGATAAACGGTTTTTTTTTAATTAGCGAGTAAAAATATTAATAAAGGGAGATAGTCTTTCAATTCGCTTTTAATTTTTTTATAGGCAATAGCCATTTGATTTTCAACAGTTTTAAGGGAAATATTCAATTCTGCAGCTATGTCTTTCTGTTTTTTCCCCTCTATTTTGCTTTTGATAAAAATTTCCCGACATTTTTCAGGCAAAGAGTCTACCACTTCAGTAATGATCCGTTCGATATCCTGCTCGGAGAGTAGAGACTGATCGAATAATTCCAAAGAGGCAAGTTTCATCCGCAAAGTAGCCTGATACTCTTCCTGTATCAGGTTGACAGCTTCCTTTACAACAATGCGGTGACGTAAAAGGTCGATACAACGGTTTTTGATCGAAGTAAAAAGCAGGGCAACCAGATTCACATCATAAGCCAAGATCTCTTTTCTTTCCCACAATTCGGTAAATACGTCCTGGACGATATTTTCTGCGTCTTCTTCTGACACGACATACTCCAGAGCGAAATATTTCATCCGGGAAAACCAAGAGACATATATTTCTTCAAAATGGTCGGATAGTATTTTCTTTTCAACCAGCATCTTTCTTCTGTGTGAATAAAATCACGGCGTTCTCGATCTCCAAACTTTAATCTTTAAATTATTATATAGAGTGTGAGAGCTGTGACTTATCTATCAGAAAGGCTCTGGAAAACCGTAGAAGTAAATAAGCAACATACTCCCACACCATATTTACGGATACGATGCGGGATATGCTAACTCATTCTTCTTCTATAAATTTACCAGATTTTTTCTGAAAGAATCAGTTAAACAACGCAATTGTGCTATTTGCACAATGCAAATATAGTAATAGTTATTGGTTAGACAAGTAAACTGTATATTGTATTCAAGACAAACGTATCTAATTTTTAGTCGATAGCTGTGTATAAAGTACAAGAACTTCCGAGAGAAGGAACCAATAAGTTCTCCAAACAGCGTTTCTCGGATCTAGTGGAAACAATTCGCATGATAGGGCATGAGTTATCAGAAATTTCCATTGTTTGAGCCTATGACAAACTATTAATGGCAAGTTTCATTATTCAAACTGGCGAAGGAAGAGCTAAAAATATTCATAGCAACGATTTATTTCTTGTTTTTATATACTTTTGCAGCCTGATTAAATAAGTAATATGAATACACATAATCTTTGTTGCATCGGCCACATTACGTTGGATAAGATTGTAACGCCGAAAAGGACACTGCATATGCCGGGAGGAACATCTTTCTATTTCGCGCATGGAATGAGCAAATTAGATACTTCCGACTTCCTGTTGGTAACAGCTCTTGCTGTCAGTGAGATGGACGCGGTGGAAGAAATACGCAGGAAAGGGATCGATGTAAAGGTTTTGCCCAGTACCCATTCCGTCTATTTTGAAAATACATATGGCGAGAACCAGAACAACCGGACGCAGCGGGTATTGGCAAAAGCCGATCCGTTCACAGTTGAAGGGTTACAGGATGTCGATGCCCGCATCTATCATTTGGGAAGTTTGCTGGCGGACGATTTTTCTTTAGATGTAATCAAATATTTATCGACCAAAGGGATGTTATCGGTCGATGCCCAAGGCTACCTGCGTGAAGTTCGCGGTGAGAATGTTTTCGCCGTAGACTGGCCGGAAAAGGAAGAGGCACTGAAATACATCCATATCCTGAAAGCCAACGAACACGAAACGGAAGTTCTCACCGGATGCAAAAATCCGCGTGAAGCAGCTCTGAAATTAGCCAACTGGGGCGTTAAGGAGGTTTTGCTGACATTAGGAAGCATGGGATCTGTCATTTATGCCGACGGCGAATTTCATGAAATACCCGCATACCCTCCAACAGAGATTGTGGACGCTACGGGATGTGGCGATACCTATATGGCCGGCTATCTGTACATGCGAAACAAAGGAGCTTCATACAAAGAAGCAGGATGTTTTGCCGCCGCCATGTGTACAATCAAGCTGGAAGCCTCAGGACCTTTCGGGGGAACAGAGAAGGATGTTTGGGATATTATCGAAAGGTATAAGTGAAACGATTTATGATTTCAGATTTATGATTTATGAGCTATGTATCACTGATAAATCATAAATCTGAAATCATAAATCAACGCAGTTTCTTAGCCATCACCATATAGGAATAAATAAGGACTACGGCATACCCGAATAGCGGTACGACGAACGAAAACGACATTGTCGAGATATCGGCTACATAGCCCATCAATAACGGTCCGACA
>ULYK01050539.1_pt1 | contig 13226 bp, 8 predicted proteins | sample 1962061 | NCBI WGS metagenome assembly ULYK01 (sample SAMEA4835860, study PRJEB28245) | human gut metagenome | biome: gut microbiome; material: fecal sample | place: Denmark | collected 2008
GTTCGACCATCGCTACATTACCGCCTACATTCTCCACATGCAAGTCTTCATCGAAAGCCTGCGGGGCACGGAAACCGGATGAGTAACTGAAACGAAGATTGATGTTTTCCGTCGGATTATAACGCAGATTGGCACGCGGACTGAATATCACATGGTCAATCAGGTTATGTTTATCCAAACGACCGCCAATCAAAAATCCCCAATGTTCATTCTTCCATTCATTCTGGAGGAAGGCACTACCGATATTCACTTTCTGGTCTACCGTACGATTATATCCCCACATATTATCTTCCAGTTTATCCTGATTGAATTCTATTCCGGCAGTCAGGTCGGACGGCATGAAGATACATTTTCCGAAACTATAAACATATTGCGATCCTGCCATCCAGTTCAAGTCGGTGGTGTTTCCGTAAGCATTCAAGTCTTGACCGCCACCATAATAGCTGTCACGATTGATATGCTGCGCTGATGCAAACACATTGAAACGATGTTTCTCGTTAGGAGAGAAATAATCAAATTTCAGTCCTCCGCCATTGATAGAGTGCTCGGTCTGCTCCGCCACATTCGCTTCGTGAGGCGGGCGGCTCAACAGGTCTCCTCCCCTACGGAATTCTTCCATGTGGTGATATTCAAAAGTCAGTTTCGAATAAGCCGTTGTTTTCAAAAATGAACGGAACCCGACTGTCTGCCCGTGCAACTTGGGTATTTCGGAATATCCGTCACCATCATGGTCATACGCAGAACGATGGCGGTTCTGCCCGAAAATATACAAACCGGCACGCTGGTCGTCCGTCACAAGTGATGCATTCAGTGCTGTACTGTTGTCAAAAGCATCGCCATCACCAATACCTGTTATGGTATGCGACAACATACCGGAATTACGTATAGGTTCTTTGGTAATGATGTTGATTGTTCCGGCAATAGCAGACGAACCGAATAAAGCAGATCCACCTCCACGCATCACTTCCACACGTTCTATCATGCTAGCAGGGATCTGCTCGATGCCATACACACCGGAAAGTGCACTAAAGATGGGACGGGAATCGAGCAGGATTTGCGTATAAGGACCATCCAGTCCATTGATACGTACTTGCTGGAAGCCGCAATTCTGACAATTAGACTCTACACGGACACCCGGCTGAAAACTCAATCCTTGCGCCAAAGTCGTGGAATTGGTATTCTCAAAGATTTTCAAATCCACCACATTCACCAGCGTCGGAGCCAGGCGACGGGTAGTCTCATTACGATTGGCAGATACTACTACACCATCCAAAGCAACCGCATCTTCTTCTATCTCGAAATCTTCTTCCAATGTGCGCCCTTTCTTCAGCGTCACATTCCGTCTGACGGTTTTATACCCCACCGAACTAACTTCGAGCACAAAATTACCTTCGGGAAGATTCTTCAAGAAATAATGCCCGGTAGCATCGGTTACCGTTCCGATGGTAGTACCTTTCAAGGCGACTGTTATATAGGGTAAGTGTTCCTTAGTGTTTTTATCAAGAATATGACCAATGACATTGGCGTCCGATTTACGTAATTCAGGATGATTAGGATATTCATGAGCTTGTCCTTCAAGGGCAGGCAATAATGCACAGCACAGGCAGACAAGCGAAAAGATGTATTTCTTCATTTTCCGTTTGTTATTTGTTTTCGTTTAATACTTGTATGTACATATAGATAATCCCCTGCCTCAAATGAGACATGGTACCATCATTTAAATGGCGAAAAGACAAATAGCAGGCGGAGCACGCAGTGCTGTCACTCCATGATAAGGAGCATGAAAATGTGTATGCGGCAAGCGTCCGAGCAGCAAACACAATAGAAAAGAAACGAAAAGGGGAAGGGCAAAAACAACAGTCGCACTATCCGCTATCAGATGAGACAGGATATGGATGTGCAACAATTCGACTGTTGAATGTTGATGCGCCGTCCCTTGCTTAAACGGGTGCGAATGGACAATTGTCACGCCATTAACCACATGGACGTGGGTAAAGAATGTAATACTTGCCAAATACGATATAAAAAGTATCGGCAAGAAATAGCGTGTTATATTTAAAACCAATCGTTTCACCTCATTTTCACTTTGGGACGGCAAAGATACAAACTATTTATTTCACAATCAATGATTAGACAAAATACTGTTAATATACCGCCGAAGCTATGATTTGTATAAACAGAATCAAAAATACCATAGCAATCGGATAAACAGTCGCGTAAGCTACACTAGGTATGTTGCTGTCTACCATTGAATCGGCAGCAGCAAGTCCCGGAGTACTCGTCATGCCTCCCGTTATCGTTCCCAGCAAATCGAGCAGACTGATTTTAAATACCAGACGTCCGACAATGGCGGCAACGAGCATCGGCACCAATGTGATGGCTGCACCTACGCCAAACATCAGCAATCCGCTTTCCTGGAAAGTGGCTACCAGATTCTTACCGGCAGAAGTTCCTACTTCGGCAAGAAAAAGAAGCAGACCTAACTGGCGCAGCAATTGATTGGCTGGTCCGGACATAGACCAGATGATGGGGCCCGTCTTACCAATCGCACTCAACACAAGGGCTACCATCAACACTCCACCGGTCAGTCCCGGAGAGAATGACAGACTGTCAGAGAAAGATATATTTATTTTGCCGAACAGCACTCCCAATACAATACCCATCGCAATGGGGAAGAAATCCGTATCAGACAGTTTCTTCGCATTGTTACCCAGCAGGCGGGCTACTCCTTTAAGTCCTTCTTTCTCACCGACAACCATCAATTTATCGCCAAACTTCAAAGCGAGATCGGGAGATGGAGACAAATCAATACCGCTTCGACGGACACGGGTCACTGTACATCCAAAGTTTTTCTGTAAGTTCAAATCACCCAACTGCTTATTTATCATGTCCTTTTTGGTCAATAGTAAAGATTCTATTTCCTGCGTTTTATCCAAAGGCAACTCACCTTCTTCACGCTTGCCAATCAACACGGCAAGCTGATTCAACGACTCTTCGCTACCTACGGCTTGTATATAATCTCCTTCACGCAGCACCGTATGGGCCGTAGGGATGGATATTTCATCATTATGTTTCAGACGTGAAATGACAGCGCCCGTCATGGCGCGCGCATTTATCTGCATCAGAGTACGATTGAACACATGAGAATTGGTAACCCGATAAATGCAAGTAATCAGCTCCGGAAATTGTCCACGACGTTCTATCTCCAAGCGGCGGGCTTCTTTATCCAAATCTACCCGCATAATCTTAGGCAGCAGTTTGACAAACAGAATCACGCCGATCACTCCAAACGGATATGCGATACCGTAAGCGATGGACGCCAAAGGAGAATGGGTACTGTCGATAGCAACCGCCAGACCCGGAGTACTGGTCAGCGCACCGGCAATCAGACCGACAACGCTCGGTGTATCAATATCAAATGCGTACTTCAACCCGACTGCAGTCAAGCAGGCAGAACAAATAATAAGCATAGTAATAAGAATGAGCGTCTTTCCTTTACTACGGAAAGAATCGAAGAATCCGGGCCCCGCTTGAATACCGATGGTGAATATGAAGAGCACCAAACCGAAGTTTCCTAATTCTTTAGGAATAATAACACCATAATGCCCGAAAAGAAGGGCAATGAAAATAACTGCCGACACATCAAGAGATAATCCTCTGATCTTTATTCTTCCCAGCATAAACCCCAACGCGACTATCAGGAAAAGGGAGAAATAAGAGGAATGCAATAAGTCAGTAAACATAAAAATAAAGGTTAGTTAGTTAAGGGCGCGAAGGTACGGATTTTATTTAAGCCGTACAATATTCCTTCTCACAAGAAGCGACTTCCTCACTTTTAATACCTACATATAACTAAAGCTTGGTTATTTTTCATTTCTTTTAGGTATTTTCCATCCTTATAGTTCCCTATAACTTTGCAACCGAAAATTAAACAATCATTATCTATCAAAATTAACAGAGTATGAAAATCTTGAACTTTTGGATGGGTGCCTTTATGGCACTGTCACTCTCAACAACATTGACGTCTTGCAGCGATGACGACGAAAAGAAAGAAGAAACAGAGATGAAAACATTGACCGTTGACGCTACTGCTTATAATCAATGGGTATATGTAAATCTTAAAGATGGCAAAACCCAAACCGTAACTATGGAAGGAAGTGATGACGAATCTGCAGTTACCATTGACTGGCAGATTGCCATACATCGCTATACGGAAGTAAAAACCAATGGAGGCTCTGTTGTAAAAACAGATATGACGGATATGAGCAAGGTGACTACAATTCCGACAGGCGGATATGTCGCAGATGAAAGTGAACAGAACATACTCGTCAGATTCGCTATGCCGCCAACAGATGATTGCTACGTGAAAAGCCACTGTAATACTGCAATGGTATGGACCGAAGGTTCGGCTATGGCTGGAACATTGGCAACAACCAACAATGTGTTCGTTCTAAAATGTAAAGACGGGACATATGCAAAACTCCAGTTCACCGATTTTGCAAATGCGGATAATGTAAAAGGGCACGTCACGTTTAATTACGAGTATCCCGTTAAATAACCAATCATGAAAAGAATCTTTATGATGTTATTGGGTGTCCTATCCACGTTGTATACGACAGCGGAGACGGGGTACCTCTACGAAAACAATGAGAACGATAACGCTACTACGCGGTGTTTCAAAGGAGTTGTATTAGATGAAAACGGCACTCCCCTGCCCGGAGCGTCCATCGTTGTAATAGGTACGACAATCGGTGCCGGCACTAATACACAAGGAGAGTTTACATTAAGTTTAAGAGATAAAGGGTTTCCTATCTTGCGGGCCAGTTTCATCGGGTATACTCCTGTGGAATACAAGATTCAAAACAATGAACACAATAACATTGTCATACGCCTGAAACCGACCCAAAGCTCATTGGAAGAGGTCGTCGTTACAGGTACACGGACAGAAAAACCGCTCAAAGATGCCCCGATACTAACCAGAGTGATCGGGCAAAAGGAAATCCAGGCTTTAAATCCTATGGATATAGAGACCCTTTTACAGTATGAGCTACCCGGTATACAATTCAATTACAATTCCATGAGTAAATTGCCGGAAATCACTTATCAAGGAATGAGTGGCGAATATTTATTATTCTTGGTTGACGGTGAACGTATAAGTGGTGAAGGTTCGGATCATAACCCCGATTTCAGCCGTTTCAATATAGATGATATTGAACGCATTGAAGTCGTCAAAGGAGCTCAATCCACTCTCTATGCTTCAAATGCTTTGGGTGCTGTGATCAATATCATCACGAAAAGCGCCAACAGACCTTTTACAGGAAATGTAAACGCACGTTATGGCAATAACAGTGGACAAAAATACACTGTTTCAGGTGGAACCAAACAAAACCGTTTTTCTTCTTTCACTACCATATCCCACAGAAGAAGAGATACATACACAATTTCTGATGATAAAGAAACAGAAAGAACAGTCATCAATCCGGACGGTTCAATCACCATCGATAAAAGTGCTAACAGCAGTACCATTCGGGGATATCAGATCTGGGATGCCTCGCAGAAGTTCGGTTATGCTTTTACCGACCAGTTTAGTGCGGAAATAAAAGGAACATATTATCGGAATAAACGCGATAATGCTACGGCTAATGCAAAAACCAATGATATATTTTCAAACTACTCGGTAAATGGTAAATTAAAATATTTGTTTAATGTCAATCACAGGTTGGATCTTTCCTACATCTTCGATAGTTATAGAAAGGATATAGACTATTTTGTAGCAGGATATACCAAAAAGAACTACGATAACTTCGTGCAAACAGCACGTTTGAACTATACCGGAAATTTCAACGGCCAACATACATTTACAGCAGGACTGGAAGCCAATCTTGAATATTTAAAACATTATATGTTCAAAGACAGTACCAATTATAACCAGCAATCATACGTGTTCTATATGCAGGAAGACTGGAAAATCTCCGAGAAGTTCAATCTGATAGCGGGCATACGGACTGATTACCATTCCAAATACCACTTCCGTATGACTCCTAAACTATCGGTAATGTATCGGCCGGTAGAACTGTTAACCCTGCGTGTCGGCTATGCACAAGGCTATCGGACACCGACTTTAAAAGAACTGTATGAAGAATATGACATGGGAGGTCTGGGGATGTTTACCATTCATGGTGATGAAAATCTGAAAGCAGAGAACAGCCAGCAGTTTTCCCTGTCTGCCGAAATTAACAAAGACATCTTTTATGCCTCCATATCCGGCTATTACAATAAATTCAAGAATAAAATTACACTAGCTTATCTTGATAATATTGAAGACGGGAAAAGTATGCCGGACATGAAATACATGAATTCCGACAATGCTGAAAGTATAAGTATGGAAGCTATTGCACGAGTAAAAATGGATTGCGGACTGATGTTACAAGGTTCTTACGCATACGTCCATGAAAAAGAAGAATATAAAGGATACAATTTATCCATGACACGGCCTCATAGTTTAACATTCAATGCATCCTTTAACCGTAAATTCGGTAAAGTCAATACTTCCGTTTCACTGAACGGGCAGTGGAGTTCCAAATTACACACATACTCCTATTATTCCGTTGACAATACTATAACTGAATATAATTACTCTTCACGTACTATTTGCACCTTGAACACTAGTGCAAGTTTTCCTCGCGGTATCTCTGTGGGACTGGGTATAGACAATTTATTCAATTACAAAGATAAATCTGCCGATTATGGAATCCAGTTACCACAGCAAGGTATCGGCTTTATCGGAACTGTTTCAATTAATCTTGCCGATTTGTTCAGACTATAACGAGAGTTAAACTACATACAAAGCTAAAAATAAGAGAAATGAAAAAGAAAAGTAAAATCATCTTAGGTGTATGCATCGTTGCTGCAGCTCTGATAGGGATGTCCGTATGGAATACCAGGTTCAGTCCTACAAAGATTGCTTTCATCAACTTCCAGACCATACAACAGGGAAGTATATCGAAAGCCAACGACAATTCATCCATCAAACTCAGTGAAGTATCGCTCGACAACCTCGACCGTCTGACCGGTTACGACATGGTATTCATCAACGGAATGGGTCTGCGTATCGTCGAGGAACAACGTCAACAGATACAACAGGCTGCCGACAAAGGTATTCCTGTATATACTTCCATGGCTACCAACCCGGCCAACAACATTTGTAATCTGGACAGCGTACAACAGAATCTGATACGAGGTTATCTGACTAATGGAGGAAAGACCAACTACCGGAATATGCTGAATTATATCCGTAAAGCTATTGACGGTAAAATCTCTTCCATACCGGAAGTGGAAGACCCGGCAGAAAGGCCCAGCGACATGCTCTATCACGCCGGACTCACCAACCCGGATGATGAACTGGAGTTCCTCACCGTGGCAGATTATGAGAAATTCATGAAGGACAACCGTCTTTATAAAGAAGGAGCACGTAAAATCATGATTACCGGACAAATGGCTGATGCCACCGGACTTATTGAGGCTCTTGAAAAAGAAGGTTACAATGTTTATCCGGTTCAGTCAATGACGAAATTCATGTCATTTATTGACGAAGTGCAGCCAGACGCAATCATCAACATGGCACACGGACGCATGGGAGACAAAATGGTGGATTATCTGAAAGCTAAGAATATCCTCTTGTTTGCTCCGCTCACCATCAACAGCCTGGTAGATGAATGGGAGAAAGATCCGATGGGAATGGCAGGAGGATTTATGTCACAGAGCATCGTGACTCCGGAAATTGACGGTGCCATCCGTCCTTTCGCTCTCTTTGCACAATATGAGGATGAAGAAGGATTGCGCCATTCGTATGCAGTACCCGAACGCTTGAAGACTTTCGTATCCACAATCAATAATTATTTGAATCTGAATACTAAGCCGAACAGCGAGAAGAAGGTAGCTATCTACTATTATAAAGGTCCGGGGCAAAATGCATTGACCGCTGCCGGTATGGAGGTGGTTCCTTCCCTATACAATCTTCTGGTCCGCATGAAACAGGAAGGATACAACATATCCAGTCTGCCTGCAAATGCTGAAGAACTGGGTAAAATGATACAGGCTCAAGGCGCTGTGTTCAACTCTTACGCAGAGGGAGCCTTTAATGACTTTATGCAAAAAGGACATCCCGAACTTATCACCAAAGATCAATATGAAAGTTGGGTGAAAGAGTCACTCCGCCCTGAAAAATATCAGGAAGTGGTGGATATTTTCGGCGAATTTCCCGGAAACTATATGGCAACCAATGACGGCAAACTGGGTATTGCCCGTCTGCAATTCGGAAATGTTGTCTTAATGCCACAAAATGCAGCCGGAAGTGGTGACAACTCCTTCCAAGTGATTCATGGCACTAATATGGCACCTCCTCATACCTATATTGCTTCCTATCTATGGATGCAATATGGCTTCAAGGCTGACGCACTGATCCATTTCGGTACACATGGAAGTCTTGAATTTACTCCCAGAAAACAAGTGGCATTGTGCAGCAACGACTGGCCGGATCGCCTGGTTGGAGCAGTTCCGCACTTCTATATCTACTCTATTGGTAATGTTGGTGAAGGAATGATGGCTAAACGCCGTTCGTATGCCACCATACAGTCGTACCTCACTCCTCCTTTCCTTGAAAGCAGTGTGCGTGGTATTTATCGGGAGCTGATGGAAAAAATCAAGATTTACAATAACTCTCACAAAGAGAATAAAGATCAGGAATCATTAGCTGTCAAAACGCTGACTGTGAAAATGGGAATTCACCGTGATTTAGGTTTGGACAGCATTGCCAACAAACCATATACGGAAGATGAAATCGCCCGTGTAGAAAACTTCGCAGAAGAACTGGCTACCGAGAAAATCACCGGACAACTCTACACAATGGGAGTTCCTTATGAAGCGGAACGGATCACTTCTTCCGTCTATGCAATGGCTACAGAACCTATCGCATACAGTCTGCTGGCTCTTGACAAGCAACGTGGTAAAGCGACAGATGCCGTTAGCAAGCACCGCAGCCTCTTTACACAACAGTACTTGACTCCTGCTCGCCATCTGGTAGAAAAGTTGCTCGCTAATCCTGCACTGGCCACAGATGAACTGATTTGTCGTACAGCCGGTATCACCGCACAGGAACTAGCCAAGGCTCGTCAAATAGAGGCAGACCGCAATGCTCCGAAAGGTATGATGGCAATGATGATGGCTATGGGAAAAGCTCGGAAAAAATACAGTAAAGAAGAAATCGAACTGGCACTTGCCATCGCTGAAGTAGAGCGTACAATCAAGAATGTAGGCAACTACAAGAACGCACTTCTGAAAAGTCCCGAAGAAGAGTTAAGCAGTCTGATGAATGCATTGAAAGGTGGATACACCGCTCCTACTCCCGGAGGTGATCCGATTGCTAATCCGAATGCTTTACCAACCGGACGTAATATGTATGCTATCAATGCCGAAGCAACTCCTACAGAATCCGCTTGGGAAAAAGGTATCGCTTTAGCCAAACAAACGATTGATACTTACAAGCAACGTCACAATGATTCAATCCCACGTAAAGTGAGTTATACTCTCTGGTCTTCCGAATTTATAGAAACCGGTGGGGCTACTATTGCTCAAGTACTGTATATGCTGGGAGTAGAACCTGTTCGTGACGCATTCGGTCGTGTCAGTGATCTAAAACTGATTCCTTCAGCCGAACTGGGACGTCCACGTATCGACGTAGTAGTTCAGACTTCCGGACAACTCCGTGATATCGCCGCTTCCCGCCTCTTCCTGATTAACCGTGCAGTAGAAATGGCTGCGGCAGCGAAAGACGACAAGTTTGAAAATCAGGTAGCCGCCAGTGTGGTAGAAGCTGAAAGAGTGTTGACCGAAAAAGGTGTCAGTCCGAAAGATGCCCGCGAAATGGCTTCTTTCCGAGTATTCGGAGGTGCTAATGGCATGTATGGTACAGGAATTCAAGGAATGGTGGAATCCGGCGACCGCTGGGAAAGTGAATCGGAAATTGCAGATACTTACCTCAACAATATGGGAGCCTTCTACGGTGACGAAAAACACTGGGAAGTCTTTCAGAAATTTGCCTTTGAAGCAGCATTGAACAGTACTGATGTTGTCGTTCAGCCCCGCCAAAGCAACACTTGGGGAGCATTGAGCCTCGACCACGTATATGAATTCATGGGAGGTATGAATCTTGCCGTACGCAATGTTACCGGTAAAGACCCGGACGCTTATCTTAGCGACTACCGGAACCGCAACAACATGAAAATGCAGGAACTTAAAGAAGCAGTCGGTGTAGAAAGCCGTACAACGATTCTGAATCCTACCTATATCAAAGAGAAAATGAAAGGCGGTGCTTCTGCAGCAAGCGAAGTTGCCCAGACTGTAACCAATACGTATGGCTGGAACGTGATGAAACCTGCCGCTATCGACAAGGAACTTTGGGATAATATATATGATGTATATGTCAAAGACGAATACAAACTGAATGTAAAAGACTTCTTTGAAAAACAGAATCCCGCAGCTTTACAGGAAGTGACTGCCGTTATGATGGAAACTGCCCGCAAAGGATATTGGAAAGCTTCTCCGGAACAACTCTCCAATATTGCCAAACTGCATACAGACCTTGTCAGACAATTCGGTCCTTCGGGCAGCGGATTTACCGGAGACAATGCCAAATTACAGCAGTTCATCGCCTCTCAAGTAGATGCGCAAACCGCAGCCAACTACAACAAGGAACTGAAACAAATGAAACAAGCCACCCTGGACGGAGAAGCGACCAAAGGAGGCATGGTATTGAAGAAACAATCGAGCGATGCCGTACAAGGGGCACAGGAAGAGCAAAATTCTTTGAATGGAGGCCTTATCGCAGGTATTGTTCTGGTAGCATTTGTTGTCATGTTGCTAATACTTAAAAAGAAACGGAAAAAGTAATGTAATATGGAGTTAATCATTCACATATTAATGCTGTTTATCGTGATTAACTGCAGTTTCAAACTCAGTTTCTGGAAACTTTGGCAAACCGTAATATACAGCCTGATAGCCGGTCTTTTTGTAGCCGGCACCTGGCAGTATGCTATTCTCCAGTCAAAGACACAGATTGCTGATTATCTGCAGAACACGGAAGCATTGCAAAACATGGCTATTATCATAACGCTTGAGTCAGCACTCTGCTTCGGCTATTGCGTGGCTTTCCTGCGCGGACTTTATGGTAAGAAGAATTTATGGTGGGCGGAATTACTTCGCTGGTATCCCAGCTTGTTGCTCTTCCCCGTATTATTCTACTATCTCACAGAAGCTATCTTCCGGTTACCTGGCGTAGACTTTTCAGTGACAGCCTGGTCACTTGCAGGGATAGTGGTTATCGCCATCCCATTATTAAGCCGGCTGATGAAGTATCTTGTACCCGAAGACGATCTCCGGTTGGAAGTTCATTTCCTTGTCAGCTTATTCATCTGTATCCTCGGACTACTGACCACTGTCAATGGGAAAACGACCTATGCCGCCACCGAAGAGGCGCTCAACTGGAAAGCGATTATCTTGTCCATCGGTCTGTTCGTTGTCCTGTTTCTCATTGGATTTGCCTGGAACAAGCTGAAATGGCCTTTATTACAACGTAAAGAATTAAAAAAAAGAAGTAAAATCAATCAATAAAATATTATATGGAACTCATCTCTAAACTTTTATTCTGGGTAGCGAACAGTTTACTTATACCCGATATCATTATTTTGCTGTGCCTGTTCGTTCGTTCACTTATTTTGATCGGAGGCACCTACAACATGTACATGACCAAACGTAAAAATGACAAAGCACTGGACCAACTCATTAAAGATGCACGGATAGACGATCTGAAAGCAGCTTTACCCGACAAAGACAATTCACTATATATGGGTTATCTCCGCGATCTGCTCTACCATCCGGCCAGTGCAGATTACTCTGACTTCCTGATAACAAAATTCGAGAATGAAGCAGAGAAAGATGTGTCTCTTTCTAAAATGCTGGCTAAGATAGGTCCGGTTCTCGGATTGATAGGAACATTGATTTCCATGAGTCCGGCACTTGTGGGACTTTCTACAGGAGATATCTCCGGAATGGCATATAATATGCAGGTAGTATTTGCAACGACTGTTGTAGGTTTGGTTATTAGTGCTGTGGGACTGATATCCATGCAGTTCAAACAACGTTGGTATGCCAAAGATGTCAACAACCTCGATTATGTATCAAGAGTATTAAACGAAACAACCGGAGAGTCCAATAATGAAAAGAAATAGAAGAGTCAGCAAATTCCTCAAAGAAGAGGATACAGACCCGCTAAGTGTAGTAGTAAACTTGTTCGACGTAGCGATGGTATTTGCCGTGGCATTGATGGTAGCAATGGTGATGCACATGAATATGACGGAAGTTTTCGGACAGGAAAATTTCACCATCGTGAAGAATCCTGGTAAGGAAAATATGGAAATCATCTCCAAGGAAGGAAAGAAAATCAATACCTACAAGCCTTCCGGTCAGAAAGAGGAGGATTCAGGAAAAAGAGGAAAAAAAGTGGGGATAGCCTACGAATTGGATAACGGTGAGATTATTTATGTTCCGGAATAAAAAACAAGCCATCGAAATGAGTCACTCATTCCGATGGCCTATCCCCTTTAAACACCTTTAAACAAAATGAAAATATGCCTCATATACTAACTAAACTAACTAACCCTCGAGGCATATTTTAAAGAGACTGTCGTATCAACCTCTTTTTATCATAGATAAGCTTTCGCTCTCTAATCTTATTTACGAGCTTCGGCAATATAGCCGAGAGCTTCTTCACATTTTGCAGTGACATAAGCCCAATCTTCTGCTGCTACCTTATCTTTCGGGAACAGTTTAGAGCCCATACCTACGCAGAATACACCGGCTTTAATCCATGCAGTCAGGTTTTCCTTAGTAGGTTCTACCCCACCTGTTACCATCAGCTTAGACCATGGCATCGGAGCCATCAAGCCTTTTACAAAGTTAGTTCCATAAACATCACCCGGGAATACTTTGCAAAGATCGCAACCTACTTCCTGTGCAAAACCAACTTCTGACACAGAACCACATCCCGGAGTATAAGCTACCGAGCGACGGTTACATACCTTAGCAATTTCAGGGTTGAACAACGGACCTACTACGAAGTTAGCACCCAGTTGCAAGTACATAGCAGCAGTAGCCGGATCAACGATAGAACC
>ULYK01017567.1_pt1 | contig 13038 bp, 7 predicted proteins | sample 1962061 | NCBI WGS metagenome assembly ULYK01 (sample SAMEA4835860, study PRJEB28245) | human gut metagenome | biome: gut microbiome; material: fecal sample | place: Denmark | collected 2008
CTGGCATACACTGCTGATGGCGAAATTCGTTTCGGCCATGATGTTCCCGGATGCAAGAGAACAGGAACAGGCGTTGAGCGGCTTGTCCCGTTGGCTGTCTTCTTCGTTACGCTATACCTCCGGAACAATTGGCGGTATAAAAGTGGATGGGACTACTTTCCATCACGGAGGTTTTTATCCCGGCTATACCACCGGAGTATTGGCAACAGTAGGAGAATTCATCGCTTTCACGAATGGAACGAGTTTCGAGTTGACGGAAGAAGCCCGCCAGCATATAAAGTCTGCTTTTATCGCCATGCGTAATTATTGTAATCTTTATGAATGGGGAATCGGTATCAGTGGACGTCATCCTTTCGGTGGAAAGATGGGTAGTGATGATATTGAAGCGTTTGCTAATATTGCTCTGTCTGGTGACTTGTCCGGTCAAGGGAATGCGTTCGACCGTAATTTGGCTGCTGATTATTTGCGCTTGGTACATGGCAAAGATACTCCGAATGCACGTTTCTTTAAGAAAGAGGGTGTCAAGGCAGCTCAAGCTCCACAAGGATTCTTTGTTTACAACTATGGTTCAGCGGGAATATTCCGTCGTGCGGATTGGATGGTGACATTGAAAGGATATACAACTGATGTCTGGGGAGCCGAGATTTATGCGAAAGATAATCGCTACGGGCGTTATCAGAGTTATGGCTCTGTGCAGATTATGGGTAAAGGGAATCCTGTTTCCCGTGCCGGAAGTGGTTTTGTGCAGGAAGGATGGGACTGGAATCGTTTACCGGGTACGACTACCATTCATTTACCCTTTGAGTTGCTTGATAGTCCGTTGAAGGGAACTACTATGGCGCGTTCCAAAGAGAACTTCTCCGGAAGTACTTCTTTGGACGGTAAAAACGGAATGTTCGCTATGAAGTTGATGGAACGTGATTATGAGAACTTTACGCCCGACTTTGTAGCCCGTAAGTCTGTTTTCTGTTTCGATAACAGAATGGTTTGCCTGGGAACAGGTATCACGAACAGTAATACTGAGTACCCAACGGAAACTACCCTTTTTCAGACGAAATATAATGGTAAAGACAGTAAGGTGGGAGATGATGGCTATTGGCTGCATGATGGTTATGATAATTATTATCATGTAGTAGACGGAGCAGTCCGTTCGCAAGTGGCGGAACAGGAGTCGCGCCATGAGAAGACCCGAGCGGTGACGAAAGGTAAATTCTCTTCTGCCTGGATAGAACATGGTAAGGCTCCGAAAGATGGAACATACGAATATATGATTCTTATACAACCTTCTTCTTCCGATTTGGAGGAACTTCGTAAGACTCTGCCATATAAAGTCTTGCAACGTGATCAAACAGCTCACGTTGTTTATGATAAGGAAACGGGTATTACGGGTTATGCTGCTTTTGAAACCTATCAATCTGCAAATGACAAAGTGGTTGCTTCCATTCCGGCCGAAACGATGGTGATGGTTGCACAAGAGTCGGACAAGAGTATTCGCCTGAGCGTATGTGATCCTAACTTAAACATAGAAGAGAAAACATATACAACGAAAGAGCCTAGCCGCCCCATTCGTAAAGAGATATGCCTTAAGGGGCGTTGGACGCTAAAGAGTCCGATGGAAAATGTAACATTGCGGCAACAGGGAGAAAATACCGTATTGACAGTGATTTGCCAACATGGGCAACCTGTTGAGATGCTCATGGAAAATAAGTGATTAGTGAATATTAAGAAAGGGTATTAGTTGCTTTAGTTTCTATGAAAGAAGAGAAGACCGGTTCGTGGTGGACCGGTCTTCTGTATTTCTTATTTATTCAATCTCCATTCGAAACCATCTTTGGTATCTTTGATTTCGAACCCGAGTGCTGTCAGTGTGTTGCGAATCTCGTCGGATGTCGCCCAGTCTTTATTGGCTTTTGCTTTCATACGTTGTTCCAGCAGCATATCTACTACTTTCCCGTATGCCGCCTCACGGCCATCGGAAGAACCTTTCTCCTCTTTCAATCCCATAATGTCAAAACTGAACAGATGGAAAGTCTCTTTCAGATCTTTCAAGTCTTCGGCAGAGATTGTGGCATTGCCGGCAATGATATTATTTATGATACGGGCACCTTCGAAAAGTTGTGCGATGACGATAGGAGTGTTCAAATCGTCATTCATTGCTTCGTAGCATTTGGCACGTAGTTCTTTAACGTTGATTCCTTCTGAAGTAGTGGCGGCTGGGGGTATTTTCTCCAATGCGTCGATGGCTTCCATCAGGCGTTGTAATCCTTTTTCAGATGCTTGCAATGCTTCGTTGCTGAAGTCCACCGTACTGCGGTAGTGCGCTTGCAGAATAAAGAAACGGATAGTCATGGGCGTATAGGCTTGCGCCAACAACTTATGGGTACCGTTGAAAAACTCATCCAACGTGATAAAGTTGCCGAGTGATTTGCCCATCTTTGTTCCGTTGATGGTAATCATGTTATTGTGCATCCAATAGTGAACCATATCGTCCCCCTGAGAAGCGACCGACTGTGCAATTTCACATTCGTGGTGAGGGAAAACCAAATCCATTCCTCCTCCGTGAATATCGAAGTGTTCGCCCAAATATTTGCGTCCCATAGCGGTACATTCGGCATGCCATCCGGGAAAACCGTCACTCCACGGAGACGGCCAGCGCATGATATGCTCGGGTTGCGCTTTCTTCCAAAGGGCAAAGTCGGCGGGATTGCGCTTTTCACTTTGTCCGTCCAGTTCACGGGTCGTATTCAGTACATCGTCCAGATTGCGGCCGGAAAGCCTTCCGTAATGGTGGTCTTTGTTGTACTTGGCTACATCGAAATATACGGAACCTTCGCTTTCATAAGCGTAACCGGCATCGAGAATCTTCTGTACCAGTTCGATTTGTTCGATGATATGCCCTGAAGCGTGCGGCTCGATACTTGGCGAAAGTACGTTGAGCGCTTCCATTGCTTTGTGGTAGCGGTTCAGATAATACTGTACAACTTCCATTGGCTCCAGCTCTTCCAAACGCGCTTTCTTTTCGATCTTGTCCTCACCGTCGTCGGCATCATGCTCCAAATGACCTACGTCGGTAATATTGCGTACATAACGTACTTTGTATCCTAGATGAGTGAGATATCGGAAAAGAACGTCGAATGTAATAGAGGGTCGCGCGTGTCCGAGATGGGCATCACCGTAGACCGTCGGCCCGCATACGTACATTCCTACATGAGGAGCGTGAAGCGGCACGAACAACTCTTTCTTTCTATTTAAAGTGTTGTAAATTGTAAGTTGATGTTCCATAACCTTTTATATTTGTTTTATTGGAATCGCAAAGTTAGTATAAAATCCGGATATGTAGGCTATTGTTGATAGATAAACTTCTCAATGGCTTCGGCAACGCCATCTTCCTCATTGCTTAAGGTAATGTAGTCAGCCGCTTTTTTCACCGGTTCCTGAGCGTTCCCCATAGCAATACCCAGTCCTGCGAATTTTATCATGGAAAGGTCATTGTAGCCATCCCCCATTGCTATTATTTCTTCACGTTTTACACCTGTCTCTTCTAATAGAACACCAAGAGACAGTGCTTTATCAATACCTTGTGGAACTAATTCAAGAAAATAAGGTTCTGAACGGAAGACATTGATATGTCCTTGTAGCTGAAGACATAGTTCTGATTCCAAAGGAATGAGTCGGTCCGGATCTCCCACAATCAGACATTTGGCTACCGGCAGGGTGATATCAGTAAGAAAATCGTTGGTTTCACGAATCGCCATTTTATTCAGAAACGCTTCTTTTTCTACGTATGGGTCATGGGAATTCTCAGTCACAATCTCTGCTCCGTCGTAAGTCAATATAGTCAGATGGTATGTGCGGGCAGCTTCATAAAGTCGGGGAATGATATCATTAGGCAACACGTTCTCGTATATCATTTCATGCGTTTCCCAGTTGATGATTTCTCCTCCGTTATAGGACAAGATGAATCCGCCGAACTCGTTCATCCGCAATTCATTGGCTAGAGGTACGATACCATAGGTTGGTCGTCCGGAGGCTAAGACAAGTCGTACACCTTGTTCTTGTACACGTATCAATGCCTCTTTGTTGCGGAGGGTGATTTCTTTCTTGGAGTTGGTCAGTGTGCCGTCAAGATCGAGCACGATAAGTTTGTATTTCATGCTGTATGGTTTTGGATACAAAGATATAATAAAAAATCATTTTAGCAAGTCCACCCATTGTTCACTACTCAATGCTGGCAATGTTTCGCTATCAGTAACGAATGTCTCTGCCAGTTTTCGTTTTTCGTCTTGAAGTTGAAGGATTTTTTCCTCTATACTGCCTTGAGTAATGAAACGATAGGCAATCACTTGTTTATCCTGCCCGATGCGATGGGCACGGGCTATAGCTTGTGATTCAGCGGCAGGATTCCACCAGGGGTCGATGATAAATACGTAGTCGGCCTGTGTCAGATTAAGTCCTACTCCTCCCGCTTTCAAAGAAATAAGGAAAGCCTGCACATCTTTTTGTTCGGTGAAATGGGCTATTTCGGAAGGTCGGTCGTTGGTAGCTCCTGTCAGTAAGGCGTACTTCCAGCCACGCTCCTGAAAGGCCTCTGCCAGTACTTCCAGATGTTTGACGAATGAAGAAAATATTAATACTTTGTGTCCTTCACTCCGTAGGGTGTCGAAAGTCTCAATGATTTGTGCGGTTTTCCCGGAAGATCCCGTGAAATCAGGAAAGATTAGTTGAGGATGACACGCCAATTGGCGTAAGCGTAGAATTCCGTTCAATACACTGAATGAGTGCAGTTTGTCCGTACTTTGAGGATGTTGAAGCAGAATATTACGCAAGCTGTTTTTCTCTTGCTCATACCAGGTGTTTTGTTCTTCCGTCATATCACAATAGATTGTCTCTTCCGTAAGCGGAGGAAGTTCCGGAGCAACCTCTCCTTTACTTCTGCGGAGAATGAATGGAGCGATCAACTGTTGCAGTTGTGCTTCTATGCGGGTATTCCCTTGACGGATTGGTAACATAAATCGCTTTTGAAAACTGCTTTCCGAACCTAGCAAGTCCGGTTGTATGAAGTGGAATTGCGCCCACAGGTCTTTAAGGGAATTCTCAATCGGAGTACCGGTAAGTACTAGTTTGTACTTGCTTTGCAGTTGGATAGCCGAATGGAAGGTGAGCGATTCGCTATTCTTGATATTCTGGCTCTCATCGAGTACGATGTATTCAAAACAGTAGGAGCGGAGTATGTCAATATTCTTTCTCATTGTCCCGTAAGTTGTGAACACTAAATGAAAACGTCTGAAAAACTTCTCCGGATGTGTCTTGCTGAGAATACTGGTACTCGTGTATTCTCCCATTGAAAGCGTGGTAAAACGTTTTGCTTCCCGACGCCAATTATGAAGTAACGACGTGGGGACCACAATAAGTGTAGCGGGCTTTCGTGGCTTTCGTGCTTGTGGTTGTGATACATTTTCCGGATTCATTTCTTTTCCACGAATCTCGTTTGGTTGGGGCAGTAACTCATCTTCGGAGTCGAAAGAGAATAAAGAGAACTGTCCGTCGATATCCGCTTTTGCTTCCCGGATGGCGGGAGAAGAGACGGTGATATCCGCAGTCTGACGGGCGGTTGGGGATATTGGCTTATAGATATATTGTAGCAGGGTAAGTGTCTGAAGTGTCTTTCCCAATCCCATGTCGTCTGCCAGGCATCCGCCGAATCCTTCTTTGTTGAGATGTACCATCCACGAGAATCCTTTTTGCTGATAGGGACGCAGCTGTGCTTTTAGTCCTTTGGGCGGATGAATGCTACGTATTTCTTTCTTGAATGTGGGAGTCTTGGATGCAGGTGTATTCAAGATAGTCTCTACTACGCCTATGAATGTATGCTTTAAGCGGAATCCTTTTTCTGTCTGGACTCCCATTTCCAGCATATTCGTGTATTTGCTGAACCACTCTTCCGGTAATAAAATCATTCGTCCGTCCGGTAGCAGGAATTCCCTCTTCTCTTCAAGGATATGTTTTCGGAAACGTGTGAAGGGAATACGTAAGTCACCGATAACGACAGTAATATGCAGTTCAAACCAATCGGGATTATCATCGCAACTTTGTTCGGTATGTATCTCGTCCAAGCAATAAGGCGTATTACTCATATTACCGGATAATATAAAAGATTGTTGTAATATTTCCCGGTGGCTGCTTATCCATTCGGAGAGTGTTCTTTCGGGAATATCGGGTGATAACTGAAAGTGAACATCGCTGATACGTTGCAATCCGGCATTTGTCAAGAACTGTATCGCTCTTTTCTCTGCATTGGCATTTCGCCGAAAACAGTATATTTCTCCGGATTCGTTTCGGTAAATAATTCTCTTCATGCCGGTATTGTTGTCTTCCGGAGTGAAGGTTTGGTCGCCATAACGAAAACTAAGCTGTAGCAACTGTTTATCGTAAATCGTATTTTCGATGATTAACATAGCCTCGCAATTTCGCCTCTTCTCGATCAGGTTCAGACCCTCAGTCTTGATGTCATGATAACGGGCTATGGGAATGAGAATGTTGTCAATATACTTTTCGGTCTCGGAAGTTGTTACGCTGATAACTTCTTTTTTGGTAAAAGGCAAAAGTCGGCTACTTTCGATGTTTGGAAAGAAATACAGCTCCATTCCCAATGATAAGGTGGTCGGCATGGATGTTAACACATTGACGGGTTTTTGCTCACTGAGAGAGAATGGCTCGCCTTTATAATAACATTGCAGTTGGTAGCGGAAAATATTTTCATCTATCTGAAATATGAAACGAATCTCAGCGTCATGTGGATGTACGTGGTAGGCATGATGGGCATACAGCAGTTTACTTCCCCCTTGTTTCTGATAAAGCGCTAACTTCTTTTCACGTATCAGAGCCAGCATTTCCTGCAACTTCTTTTCAATAAATGGACGGACGTTGTTTTTTATCCGTTCGGGGTCTTCGGATAATTTATGTAGGAAGCGGGAGACTGTTTTCTCTCGGGAGTATACTCCCATCAAATACTTTTCCGTATAGTGTGACGCGATGTCAATAGCCTGCCTTTCCGCTTCACTCATCCGGTTCATAGCTTCGGCAGAGGCGTGAAATGCCTGTTCTACTAATTGTAATGTGTTGTCACTTAATCTTTCAGCTATATAGGGTATGAGTAATATACCGAGTACGGGATGCTCTGTCAATACGATGATAATTTGTCCGTCAGATGTTTTCTCTTTCATTCTCTTTAGGCTTTAACTGACAAAGATACGGGAAAATCCTTAATTTTGCAGTATGATAGAAGAAAATAGACGAGTACTGTTGGGTATGAGCGGTGGTACGGATAGTTCCGTTGCTGCCATGCGGCTACTGGAAGTCGGTTACGAAGTAACCGGAATTACTTTCCGTTTCTATGAGTTGAACGACTCGACAGAATATCTGGAAGATGCACGTAGTTTGGCGGAGCGTTTGGGTATTCGCCATATCACATATGATGCCCGTGATGTTTTTCGTAAGCAAATCATAGAATACTTTGTACAGGAATATATGGAAGGTCGTACACCAGTCCCTTGTACACTCTGCAATAACTGCCTGAAGTGGCCTTTGCTTGCTAAAGTTGCCGATGAAATGGGCATTTTTTATATAGCGACCGGACATTATGTTCAGAAAGTAGAGTTGGAAGGTACCTATTATATAACCCATGCCGCTGATCCGGATAAGGACCAGTCTTTTTTTCTATGGGGGTTGAAGCAAGATATACTTCGGCGAATACTGTTGCCGATGGGGAATATTACAAAAGTTGAGGCTCGTGTTTGGGCTGCCGAACGCGGTTTCCAAAAAGTAGCGACAAAAAAAGATAGTATAGGAGTCTGTTTCTGTCCGATGGACTATCGGAGCTTCCTGAAAGAGTGGTTGGCCCGAAATGGTCAGTTGCGGTCCGAAAATGTCAGCTGTTGGTCCGAAATGGTCAGACGGGGGAGATTCGTCGATGAAAAGGGAAATTTTATAGGTTGGCATGAAGGATACCCTTTTTACACCATCGGTCAGAGGCGTGGCTTAGGCATTCATCTGAACCGTCCTGTTTTTGTAAAAGAGATATATCCCGAAAAGAACGAAGTTGTGTTGTCTTCTCTTTCTGCTTTGGAAAAAACAGAAATGCAGCTGAAAGATTGGAATCTTGTAAATCCCCAAAAGATTCTGGGCTACAATGATGTCATCGTGAAAATACGATATCGTAAGCAAGAGAACCATTGCACGGTCACTGTTACACCAGATAATTTACTTCATATACAACTTCATGAGCCCTTAACTGCAATTGCGGCAGGACAAGCTGCTGCGTTTTATAGAGATGGTTTACTGCTGGGAGGGGGGATAATAGTGAATGCCCGCTAATTTCGTAGGAAAGAGGATGCGGCTGATACCCAGGTGCCGATATACCTGATACCTGGTGTTGGACATACCGACACCTGGGTATCAAGCTAGAGTGATTTATTATTGGTTTAGCAATAGCATTGTCTCTATGTATTCCCGTGTATTACTTAATCTGGGAATTTTATGCTGTCCTCCCAATTTTCCTTTTTGGGCTAACCAGTCATGGAACAATCCCTGACGGGCAACGATCACCTCCAACGGTTGCAATGCAATATCTTTCCAGCGTTTTGCTTCATAATCGGAATTAACCTCTTTCAGAGTCGCATCTAATATTGCTGCGAATTTCTCAACCGAATCAGGCATTTTGGCAAACTCAATCAGCCACTGGTGACGGCATTTGGCGTTTTCGTCCATAAATACCGGTGCGGCAGAATATTCGCTGACCTGTGCTCCGGTTTCCGCACAAGCCTTAGCCAGTCCTTTCTCGGCATTATCGACAATAAGTTCTTCACCGAATGCATTAATGAAATGCTTCGTTCTTCCTGTGATAACGAATTTATAAGGATTTTTGCTGGTGAATTTCACCGTGTCGCCAATCATATATCTCCATAAACCGCAAGAAGTAGAAATCACCATAGCATAATTCTTGCCTAATTCTACTTCCTCAAGACAATACGCCTGCGGATTTTCTTTTCCCACTTCCTCCAATGGAACAAACTCATAAAAGATTCCGTAATCAATCATCAGCAGCATGGCAGGATCAGAAAGATCGTTTTGCGTGCCGAAGTATCCTTCGGAAGCGTTATACGTCTCTACATAATGCATATTCGGTGAATGTATCACCTGCTTGTATTGCTCACGGTAAGGTGTGAAGGCCACTCCGCCATGGAAAAATACTTCCAAATTCGGCCATACCTCTTCTAAAGTCTGTTTTCCGGTCTTTTCGAGAATCCGTTTGATAAGTACTAGCATCCACGATGGAACACCGGAAAGGCTGGTTACATTTGCCGGAATGGTACTGTTGGCAATTGCTTCTATTTTTGTTTCCCATTCGCTCATCAATGCAATCTTTTTGCTTGGAACACGAATGAAATTAACAAGTGGATTTACATTTTGAATCAAGATGGCCGACAAATCTCCGACCAGACTGTGGTTGGAGTTCAGATTCGGGCTGTGGCTGCCTCCCAGTATCAGTCCTTTTCCGGAGAAAAAGTGACTGTCCGGATTGATACGGAAATAAAGAGCTACCGCGTCTTTTCCTCCCCTGTAATGAATATCCTCCAATGCTTCTTTGCTGACAGGAAGAAATTTACTTTTGTCATTCGTCGTTCCGGATGATTTGGCAAACCAGCGTATCTCCGATGGCCAAAGCAGGTTCTGCTCTCCCGCTCGTAAACGCTCCACGTATGGTTTTATTTCTTCGTATGTCTGAATGGGGAGACGTTTTCTGAAATCTTCATAGCTGCGGATGGAGGAGTAGTCGTACTTTTTCCCCCATTCAGTCTGGGAAGCCTGTTGCACTAGGCGGTTTAATACGCGGTGTTGTATCTCGCTAGCTTCACTGGCATATAAATCTATTTGTTTTAAACGGGAGTCGAAAGTCTTGCTGATAATTTTTGTAATATTCATTTCTGCTTTAACATGATAATGTTTATTCGTGCAAAAGTAACCTTATTTATCTTTTTTTTCTATCTTTACGACGGAAATAATCGTTAAAATCTTCGAGTTTCACTAAATCTCCGAGTTTTTGACTAATAAATAAGACAATGAGAATTGGAATCTTAACCTCCGGTGGGGACTGTCCCGGTATTAATGCCACCATTCGTGGCGTATGTAAGACTGCCATCAATTATTATGGGATGGAAGTGATAGGTATTCATAGTGGTTTTCAAGGGTTGTTGACTAAAGATGTGGAATCTTTTACGGATAAATCTCTCTCCGGGTTACTGAATCTTGGAGGAACCATGCTGGGTACTTCCCGCGAAAAGCCATTCAAAAAAGGGGGTGTTGTATCCGATGTGGACAAGCCTGCCCTGATTCTCCGGAATATTCGTGAAATGGGGCTGGATTGTGTTGTCTGCATCGGAGGAAACGGAACGCAAAAGACTGCTGCCAAATTTGCTGCGATGGGGGTGAATATTGTTTCTGTTCCTAAAACGATTGACAATGACATTTGGGGAACGGATATTTCTTTCGGGTTCGATTCGGCCGTAAGCATTGCTACCGACGCTATCGACCGCCTGCATTCTACTGCCAGCTCCCACAAAAGAGTGATGGTTATTGAAGTAATGGGGCATAAGGCAGGTTGGATTGCTTTATATTCCGGTATGGCAGGTGGAGGAGATGTGATTCTTGTTCCCGAAATTCCTTATAGTATTAAGAATATCGGCAATACGATTTTAGAGAGGCTGAAAAAAGGAAAACCTTATTCTATCGTGGTGGTGGCCGAAGGGATTCAGACAGACGGCCGTAAGCGTGCTGCAGAGTATATCGCTCAAGAGATTGAGTATGAGACAGGTATCGAAACCCGTGAAACGGTACTGGGGTATATTCAGCGTGGTGGTTCACCTACTCCTTTCGACCGTAATCTCTCTACGCGGATGGGTGGTCATGCAACAGAATTGATTGCCAATGGAGAATTCGGACGTATGGTAGCTTTGAAAGGAAATGGTATATCGTCTATTCCTCTCGCTGAAGTAGCCGGGAAATTAAAATTAGTTACAGAAGATCATGATCTGGTGATTCAAGGTCGTCGCATGGGGATTTGCTTTGGATAGCTTCATCGACTGTTGCCATGAATACAGGATCTTTTACCTTTTTGATTGCCATTTGGGCGGCGTTTTGTTGAGACTCTTTTTTGGAATATCCGGTTCCGGTTCCGGCAGGAAATCCTTCGATCCGTACCTCAGTCTGAAATACAGGATTACTGTCCCGGTCAAGGAATTGTTCGATTAGTTCAAAAGAGACTTCCATCTTGTTCTTTTGGCTCCACTCAATCAATTTGGATTTGAAGTTTACTTCTTTACGGGATAAAATGTCCAGGTCAATGTAACGGTTGATGATTCGTTCCTCCATAAACTGCTTGCAGCGTTCATATCCTTGATCCAGATAGATAGCCCCGATAAATGCTTCGAAAGCATTTCCGTACATATAACTGTTGTGAGAAGACGAACGGGTGGAATACTTTATGAGTTTATCCAATCCGATTTCTACGGCTAACTTGTTTAAGGTTTCCCGTTGCACGATCTTGGAACGTGTGTTTGTAAGGAATCCTTCCCGCTTTCCTTCAAAATGTTTGTAGACGATGTCGCCTACGATAGCGTCAAGGATGGCATCCCCCAGAAACTCCAGTCGTTCATTATTCAACGGACGCCCTTTTTCCGAACGGAGGGAGGTTGATTTATGCAGGAGAGCCTGCTCATAAAGCTGAATATTGCGTGGATAGAATCCGAGTATCCGGTAAAAACAAAGATAAGACTCTCTATCCTTGCGGAATAGGAGCCTTATCTTATCTATTTTGTTACGTAACACGATATTACTCAGCGTATTTCTTGAAGATAACGCACGCATTATGACCGCCAAATCCGAATGTATTGGACAAGGCAACATTAACTTCGCGTTTTTGTGCTTTATTGAACGTGAAATTAAGGTTATAGTCAATATTCTCGTCGTTGTCACCTTCTTCGTGGTTGATAGTCGGAGGAACAATGCCGTTCTTGATGGCAAGAATACTTGCAATAGATTCTACCGCACCGGCAGCACCCAACAAGTGACCTGTCATTGACTTCGTTGAACTGATGTTCAATTCAAAGGCATGATCGCCGAATACTTCCTTGATTGCTTTTGCTTCTGAAATATCACCTACCGGAGTAGATGTACCATGTACATTAATATAGTCTACTTCTTTCGGATCCATTCCTGCATCTTCCAATGCATTCTTCATCACCAGTTTAGCTCCCAGACCTTCCGGATGAGAAGCAGTCAAGTGATGTGCATCTGCAGACATACCTACACCGGCAACTTCTGCATAGATTTTTGCACCGCGAGCCTTTGCGTGTTCCAGTTCTTCCAGAATCAGGCAACCCCCACCTTCGCCCATGATGAAGCCGTCACGGCTTGCGCTAAACGGACGTGAAGCTTTAGAAGCTTCGTCGTTGCGGGTTGACAATGCATGCATAGCGTTAAAACCGCCTACGCCTGCCGGGAAGATAGCTGCTTCCGAACCACCGGATACAATTACATTTGCTTTGCCCAGACGAATCAGATTGAAAGCATCTGCAATGGCATTGGTAGAAGTAGCGCATGCTGAACAAGTCGCATAGTTAGGACCGTGGAAACCATACATGATGGAAATCTGTCCGGCAGCAATATCCGAGATCATCTTGGGGATGAAGAACGGATTGAATTTCGGACCCATTTCCTGACGGGTATAGTAGTTGCCCACTTCCTCTTCAAATGTATGTATACCACCAATACCGGCACCAAAGATAACGCCGATTTTGTTTAAGTCTTCTTTTTCTATGTCAAGACCAGAATCTTCTACCGCTTCTTTGGCTACAACGATGGCATATTGAGTATACAAATCCATCTTTCTTGCTTCCTTGCGGTCGATGTATTTTGTTGCATCGAAGTTTTTCACTTCACATGCGAATTGGGTCTTGAATAGCGACGCATCAAAATGAGTAA
>ULYK01001928.1_pt1 | contig 12866 bp, 9 predicted proteins | sample 1962061 | NCBI WGS metagenome assembly ULYK01 (sample SAMEA4835860, study PRJEB28245) | human gut metagenome | biome: gut microbiome; material: fecal sample | place: Denmark | collected 2008
GTGACCGCCCAGGCTGGCGCCACCGTAGCCATCTACGCCGAGCTGCCCAGCGACGCCACCGTCTATGTGGTGCCCACCCAGTTCTACGGCGAGTCCGGCGTGTGGAAGGGTACCCCTGTGGCCCTGGAGAACGGCCGCAACTACATTACCGTGCAGCAGATCGGAAGCCTCGGCGGCCGGGGCGGTCCTCTCTACATCACCTATTCCGGCAGCCACCCCGAGCAGATCAAGCTCCAGGTGCGTGTGGTGAACAACGCCTGGGAGATGCCGGTGCTGGAGCTGTCCGACTGGTACAGCATGGGTGAGTCCGCCCGGAAGGACGCCATCCGGACCTATGTCCAGGAGCTGTCCTCCTATGTGGCCGCTCTGCACACCTCCGGCCTGAATACCAACGTCCGCAACGCCACCGAGATTTCCACCCCCAGCGTGCTCCTGTCCCTCCCTGCCGACCAGGTGCTTTCCGGCCTGAAGAGCGCGGGCAGCGATGAGGACGCCATGGTCAATGCCATGTATCAGAACGTGCTGGCCTGGGAGGAGGAGCTCTTCATCGCTAACAAGGTCCAGGGCATCATTGACTCCAATGCCACCCTGACCAGCTATCAGTATCCCATGACCACCCGCCAGAACATCCGCTACATGCGCATGTTCGCCGGCGCCTTCATGTACGCTGCCGGCAACCACATCGGCGTGGAGTACGGCTCTACTTCCGCTCTGGTCCAGGGTAAGCCCACCTCCGCTACCGGAAAGGGCAACGCCAACGGCCTGTTCGGCTGGGGTATCGCCCACGAGATCGGCCACAACATGGACAAGCTGGGCAAGGCCGAGATCACCAACAACATCTACTCCCTGGCTCTCCAGGCCTGGGACGGCAGCTCCATGGCTCTGAATACCCGCCTCACCGAGGACGGACGCTGGGAGACCATCTTTAATAAGGTGGCTCAGGGCCGCCCCGGCTCCGCCAACAATGTGTTCGTGCAGCTGGGTATGTACTGGCAGCTCCACCTGGCCTATGACAATGCTGCCCAGCCCCTGGCCTTCTACAATCAGTTCTTCAAGCTGTGGAAGTCCGGCGCACACAGCGGCTACACCTACGACGAGCGGGTGGCCCTCATCGCCTCCCAGGTGGCCGACCGCAACCTCACCGAGTTCTTCACCCGCTGGGGCATGACCCTCAGCGATGAGGTGAAGGGCATGCTGAACGACTACCAGACTGAGTCCCGTGCCATCTGGTATCTCAATGATGCCTCCCGCACCTACCGCCTGAATAGCGGCAGCGCCGCCAGCGGTTCCGCCACGGTCTCCGCCTCTGCCAATGAGTCCAAGGTTACCCTGACCATCAGCCACACCGACAGCGACAAGATCCTGGGCTACGAGATCCGCCGCAATAACGTGGTCATCGGCTTTACCACCGAGAGCACCTATGTGGACGATCTGGGCGCCGCCAACAACCTGACCTACACCTACTCTGTGGTGCCTGTGGATAAGCTGGGCAACCTGGGCAGCGAGGCCAAGAGCAACGAGGTCCGGGTGGCCTACGACAAGACCATTTCCTCTGACCTGTACGACCTGAGCCGTCAGGACGGTACCATTACCATCACCATGAAGAATGGCGCGTCCGTCCCTGTCACCGGCATCAAGGTGACCGGCACCGGCCTGTCCGGCAGCTACACCGTGAAGGTGAAGGCCAACGCCGGGGCCGACTGGACTACCGCCAAGACTGGTACCCTGTCTGACGACACTGTGGTGGCCTACTTCACCAAGCCCGGCGCCGCCGAGAGCGATACCCGCATCTGGACCTACGATGCCGCTGTGCTGGAGATCACCGGTATCCCCGAGGACGCCACCGTCCAGCTGCTGGACTACCCCGGCGACCGTGTGGACTTCTACGAGGGCGCCACTGTGGGCGTGCTGAAGGACGACTATAAGTACGGCGACGGCGAGGACGACGTCATCAAGGCGGGCACTCTGGTGATCCTGGGTACCTACCGCGGCGATCCTACCTACAACTATGTGAGCGTCGAGGCGGTGTACAACACCACCAGCGAGGCCGCCGAGGCCAACGGCGTCACCACCATCACCCGTCCCATGAACGGTTATGGACTGCTGCTGGCTGAGATCCCCGCCGACGGCGCGGTCAGCGACACCAGCGACGGCTTCTTTATCTTTGTGCCCGACCTGGAGTCTGAGAAGGAGCTCAACAAGCAGGACGGCGTTACCGACGCTTATCCTCTGGAGATCCGTGCGGTGTTCTACCGTACTGACGATCCCAACAATGCCGAGAGCAAGCGCGTTACCAGTGAGACCCTGTGGATCAGCTTCCCCGGGGAGGACGACTTGCCTCTGATCGACCTGAAAAGCGACCTGAGCGAACTGAACTGAAAGGATGAACATGTTGCGTAAACTTTCTGCTATCCTGATGACCCTGTGTCTGACGGTGGGGGCCATGACTCCTTTGGCCCACGCCGCCGGCGGTCTGCGGCTGGTGACCTCCTCCCAGGAGGCCGCCAGCCAGGAGGTGGGCTTCTCCGGCGTGTCCTCCAACTGCCAGAGTTTCCAGGCCACCTTTAATCTTTCTAACAGCACGGCCATCTACGACTTTATGGCCAACGACGTTCTGGATGCCCTGCCCGGTATCTATACCACCTACAAGCAGGAGGGCAGCGCCGTCACCGTCTATGTCACCACCAAGTCCGGTGTGCTGACCAGTGACGGTTCCCTGACTCTGGGCACCATCTCTGCAAACGAAGGCACCAATTTCACCGTGGAAAAGGCCTCCGGTGTGAAGGTGGTGGGCTCTGACAACTCCGAGACCACCTATACCCAGGTGGACCAGGGCGGCTCCTCCGGGGGAAGCTCCTCCGGCGGCAGCTCTTCCGGTGGTTCCTCCTCCGGCGGCTCCACCACCACCACCCGGACCATCACCATCCAGAGCTCCTTCGGCGGCAAGGTGACGGCCAGCGCCTCCCAGGCCGCCCAGGGCAAAGTGATCACCCTCACCGCCCTTCCCAATTCCGGCTATGTGCTCAAGTCTCTGACTGTGACCACCGCGTCCGGTACTTCCGTGCCTGTGGCCAACCAGAGCAGCGGCAAGTATACCTTTACCATGCCTGCTGCTGCCGTCACCGTCAAGGCGGTCTTCGCCGCTCAGGAGACGGACCCCGGCTTCCCCTTTGCTGATGTGGCCAAGGGCAGCTGGTACTATGAGGGCGTGCGCTACGCCTACGAGAACGGCCTGATGAGCGGCACCGGAGAGGGGACCTTCTCTCCCGACCTGCCCACCAGCCGAGGTATGCTGGTCACCATCCTCTACCGTCTGGCGGGCAGCCCCGCTGCAGGCAGCGCCTCCTTTACCGATGTGGCCAAGGGCCAGTGGTATGCGGACGGTGTGGCCTGGGCCAGCGCCAACGGTGTGGTCTCCGGCTATCCCGACGGCAGCTTCCGGCCCAATGACACCATTACCCGGGAGCAGATGGCCGCCATCCTCTATTAGTACGCCCGCATCCAGGGTAAGCTGGATGACAGCCGGGCTGATCTGTCCATCTTCTCCGACCTGGACTCCCTCAGCGCCTATGCCAAGGAGCCCATGAGCTGGGCTGTGGCCCAGGGCCTGTTCAGCGGCGTGTCTGCCGATACCCTGGCTCCCGGTGGTTCCACCACCCGCGCCCAGGCGGCGGTCATTTTGACGGCCTTCTCCAAGGCACAGGGCTAAAAGACTCCTGTATATGGAAAAAAGGAAGGAAATCCTCCATAAATGCAGCAAAAAAGCGGCCGATCCCGGCTGCTTTTTTGCTGTCTCCCGTTTACAATGGAATGGGACCTGTGATATAATGAAACCACTTTTATAAAAGTAAGGGGGAGCGGCCATGTGCGCCCACAGACCACTGTCCACCGTTGAGGTGCGCAAACAGAATCGAAATCGCGTCTATCGCCACCTGATCAGCCTTTGGGAGCCTGTCACCAAGCAGGAACTGGCGTTTCGCCTGTCCATGAGTCTGCCCACCCTGTCTCAAAATCTGAATGAATTGGCGGAGATGGGACTGATTGACCGCTCAGCCACCACTGATTCCACCGGCGGGCGGCGGCCCCGGCTGATCGCGCCCCTGCCCAATGCCCGGTTTGCCCTGGGCGCGGAGCTGACCGGAGGGGATCTGCGCCTGGTAGCGGTAAATCTGCGCCAGGAGACAGTGGCCTATCAGAAGATCATCCTGCCCTTTTCCAATACGGCGGAGTATGGAGCCCGCCTGGCTGAACTGATCGAGGTATTTTTGGATGAAAATCATCTGGATCGGGACAAGCTGCTGGGCGTGGGGCTGACGCTGCCGGGCATCATCGGCCCGGACCAGAGTACCATTGAATATGCTCCCACCATCGGCGTACATACCTCCACACCCTGCCGCTTTACCAGCGCCATTCCTTATCCCACCCTGTTGGACAACGACGCCAACTGCGGCGGATTTGGGGAGTGGTGGAACCGCACCGATCAGCAGAGCATGGCCTATCTCTCCCTGAGCCGGGGCGTTGGCGGTGCCATTCTGGTAGGTGGGCAGTTGTACGATGGCATCACCCACCGGGCCGCTGAGTTTGGCCACATGTGCCTGCATCCGGGAGGCCGCCGCTGTGAGTGCGGCCGGCAGGGCTGTCTGGAGGCCTACTGCTCCGCTGCGCGTATCTCTGACGATTTGGATATTACCCTGGAGGTATTCTTCCAGCGCCTGGAACAGAGCAACTCCCCCTATCAGGAGCTGTGGAAGAGCTACCTGGAGGATCTGGCCACCGCAGTTACCACCATCCAAACGATTTTGGATTGCCCGGTGATGATCGGAGGATCGGTCTCCCAGTATCTGCCGCCTTACCGCAGCCAGCTGGCCAAGCTCATCCGGGAACTGGACCCCCTGTCCGACCAGACCGACTTTTTCACCTTTTGCCCCAGTTACAGCCGCTCCATCTGTATTGGTGCGGCCACCCGCTTTCTCTACGAGTTTGTCAATCAACTTTAAGCATTCCACCGCCCTTTTGGGCGGTGGAATTTTTTGTTGTCAATCTGTTCAAAGTTGAATGATTTAATTTGTACAAGGTGCTAAATGTGCAAATTTGGAAAAATTCTGTTGACATCAGAAAATGGTTTGTTGTATCCTATGGGCAGAAAGATAAAGTATTTTTACAAAAGTTATTTCTCTAACTTGGGGAGGAAGCTATGCTGTATATTGGAATCGACCTTGGCACCTCTGCCGTTAAGCTCCTGCTGATGGATGAGGAAGGCCAGATCAAGAATGAAATCTCCCGGGAGTATCCCCTGGAGTTCCCGCAGCCCGGCTGGAGCCAGCAAAATCCGGAGGACTGGAAAGCCGCTGTGCTGGAGGGAGTCCCCGCCCTGCTGGAGGGCTTTGACAAGTCCCAGGTGGCGGGCATCGGAGCGGGCGGCCAGATGCACGGCCTGGTGGTGCTGGATGAGCACGACCAGGTGATCCGCCCGGCCATCCTGTGGAACGACGGGCGCACAGCCCAGGAGGTGGACTACCTCAACGAGGTGGTGGGACGGAAAAAGCTGTCCGCCCTCACCGCCAACATTGCCTTCGCTGGGTTCACTGCCCCCAAGATCTTGTGGATGAAGAAGCACGAGCCGGAGAATTTCCAGCGCATCCGCAAGATCATGCTTCCCAAGGACTACATCAACTACCTCCTTACCGGCGTCCACTGCACCGACTACTCCGACGCCAGCGGCATGCTGCTGCTGGACGTGGAGCACAAGTGCTGGAGCCGGGAGATGCTGGACATCTGCGGCATCACCGAGAGCCAGATGCCCAAGCTCTTTGAGAGCTATGAGGCGGTAGGTACCCTGTTGCCCGAGATGGCCCAAAAGCTGGGCCTGCCCGAGAACGTGATGGTGTGCGCCGGCGCGGGCGACAACGCTGCGGCTGCCGTGGGCACCGGAACTGTGGGCGCGGGGGGATGCAACATCTCTCTGGGCACCTCGGGTACCCTGTTTATCTCCAGCGACCACTTCGGAGTGGACCCCCACAACGCCCTGCACGCCTTCGCCCACGCCGATGGCTGCTACCACCTGATGGGCTGCATGCTCTCCGCCGCCAGCTGCAACAAGTGGTGGATGGATGACATCCTGGGTTCCCAGGACTACGCCGGGGCCCAGAAGAACATTACCGACGACAAGCTGGGCTGCAACCACGTGTACTTTTTGCCTTACCTAATGGGGGAGCGCTCTCCCATCAACGATACCAACGCCCGCAGCGTCTTTATCGGCATGACCATGGATACCAGCCGTACCGACCTGACTCAGGCGGTGCTGGAGGGCGTGGCCTTTGCCATCCGGGACAGCTTTGAGGTGGCACGGTCGCTGGGGCTGGACATCAAGCGCAGCATGATCTGCGGCGGCGGCGCCAAGAGCCTCTTGTGGAAGAAGATCATGGCCAATGTGCTCAACGTGGAGCTGGATACCCCCGCCTCTGAGCAGGGACCCGGTATGGGCGGCGCTATGCTGGCCATGGTGGCCTGCGGAGCCTATCCCAGCGTGCAGGCTGTGTGCGACAAGCTGGTGAAGGTGGCGGACACCGTCCGTCCTGATCCGGAGATCGCCGCGCGCTATGAGCAGCGCTATCAACAGTTTGCCAAAATCTATCCTGCGCTGAAGGGACTCTACCCTCAGCTGTTTTGAATGGAACGCAAGAGGTGATAAGCTATGATCATCCATTCAGTCTTTGACGCCGCCTTTGCCCCCTACGGCAAGGTGCTGGGAGGCTATGACACCGCCGCCCTGACCGACACCCTGAAGTCGGTGACTCCCGTGCCCGATGGGGTGGACTACGTCCCCTCCCAGCCGGAACTGGAGCAGCTGCCCATCGCCGGACAGTTTGCCTCCAACGCCTACGGCGGCATGCCCATCCAGCTGGGGTGGTGCAACGGACACAACACCAAGCTCAACTGCCTGGAGTACCACCGGGACAGCGAGCTGAACATCGGCGCCCAGGACTTTATCCTCCTGGTAGCCAAGGAAGATGACATCGTAGACGGCCGTCTGGACACCGCCAAGGTGAAGGCCTTCCGGGCTCCTGCCGGCGCAGTGGTGGAGGTATATGCCACCACCTTGCACTATGCCCCCTGTTCCGCCGCCCCCGGAGCCGGCTTCCAGGTGGTCATCGTGCTGCCCCGGGGCACCAACGGCCCCAAGCCCGCCATCACTCCCCTCAACGGAGAGGATGAGACTCTGTGGGCCTGCAACAAGTGGCTGCTGGCCCACGCCGACAGCAGCGAGGCCGCTCAGGGCGCTCCCGTGCGGCTGGATGGTATCAATGTGGATATTGCCGCGGATCTGTAAGCGGTAGATTTGAAAAGAGAGGTCTGATTATCATGTTTGCCAATATTCCTGAGGTCAAGCTGGGCATCATTGCTGTGTCCCGCGACTGCTTCCCCATCGCCCTGTCCACCCAGCGCCGCCAGAATATCGTCGCCGCCTACGGCGAGGGCCTGTATGAGTGCCCCATCACCGTGGAGAACGAGGCCGACGCACTGAAGGCCCTGGATGATGTGAAGGCCCACGGCGTCAACGCTCTGGTGGTCTTCCTGGGCAACTTCGGTCCCGAGACCCCCGAGACCATTCTGTGCCAGAAGTTTGACGGCCCCACCATGTATGTGGCTGCCGCTGAGGGCGACGGCGATCTGATCAACGGCCGCGGCGACGCCTACTGCGGCGTGCTCAACTGCTCCTACAACCTGGGTATGCGCCATCTGAAGGCCTACCTGCCTGAATACCCCGTGGGCACTGCCCAGGAGTGCGCCGACATGATCCGGGAGTTTGTCCCCATTGCCCGGGCTATCATCGGCGTGAAGAACCTGAAGATCATCACCTTCGGCCCCCGTCCCCAGGACTTCTTCGCCTGCAACGCCCCCATCAAGGGCCTGTACGAGCTGGGTGTGGAAGTGGAGGAGAACTCCGAGCTGGACCTGCTGGTGGCCTACAAGGCCCACGCCGGGGACAAGCGTATCCCCGAGGTGGTGGCCGACATGCAGAAGGAGATGGGCGAGCGCACCTACCCCGACCTGCTGGAGCGGATGGCTCAGTTTGAGCTGACTCTGCTGGATTGGGCCGAGCAGCACAAGGGCGCCCGGCAGTATGTGGCCTTTGCCGACAAGTGCTGGCCCGCTTTCCCCGAGCAGTTCGGCTTTGAGCCCTGCTATGTGAACTCCCGCCTGGCCTCCCGCGGTATTCCTGTGGCCTGCGAGGTGGATATCTACGGCGCTTTGAGCGAGTACATCGGCGCCTGCATCACCGGCGACGCCATCACCCTGCTGGACATCAACAACTCCGTGCCCAAGTACATCTACGACGAGGACATCGCCGGCAAGTTCGACTACGACATCAAGGACACCTTCATGGGCTTCCACTGCGGCAACACCCCCAGCTGCAAGATGTGCAATGGCTGCGCGGTGAAGTATCAGCTCATCCAGAACCGCCTGCTGGAGAACGGCGGTACCCCCGACTTTACCCGCGGCACCCTGGAGGGCGACATCGCTCCCGGCGAGATCACCTTCTACCGCCTGCAGTGTGACAGCGAGGGCAACCTGCGCTCCTACATCGCTCAGGGCGAGGTGCTGCCTGTGGCCACCCGTTCCTTCGGCGGCATCGGCATCTTCGCCATTCCTGAGATGGGCCGCTTCTATCGCCACGTGCTCATCCAGAAGCGCTATCCCCACCACGGTGCGGTGGCCTTCGCCCACTGCGGCAAGGCTCTGTTTGAGGTGCTCAAGTACTTCGGTGTCTCCGACATCGCCTACAACCAGCCCAAGAGCCTGCCCTATCCCACCGAAAATCCCTTCCAGTAATTCCCGATTCAAAACGGGTCACTTCAAGACAGCGCCCCGTTTTTTTGTTGGCTAAAAATTATTTTGCAAGTCGGCGGCAATTTTCTTCCATTTTCCACCGTTGTATATTATAATGGCATTAAGTTCTCCACTAAGGGGTGGAGAGACAAAGGAAGCAAGCGGTTCCCCAATCATACCATGGAATTATTGAGGAGGAGAGGCACATGAAACCCTATGCGTTCGGCGTTGACTTAGGCGGAAACGCCATTAAGATCGGTCTGTTCCAGACCACAGGCAATTTGGTAGAAAAGTGGACCATTCCTACCCGTCTGGAGGACCATGGCAGCCATCTGCTCAGCGATGTGGTGGACGCCATCCGCGCCAAGATGGAAGAGCGCTCCCTGACCTGGGATGTGGTCGAGGGCGTGGGCATGGGCGTGCCCGGACCGGTGGACCAGGACGGCACGGTGATGCGCTGCGTCAACCTGGGCTGGGACATTCTGAATGTGCCCAAGGCGGTGCAGGAGCTGGAGCCCGCCATTGAAAAGCTCAAGGTAGCCAACGATGTAAACGCCGCCACTCTGGGCGAGATGTGGCAAGGCGGTGCCCAGTGGAACAACAGCGCCGTGATGGTGACCCTGGGCGTGGGCGTCGGCAGCGGCATCGTGGTGGATAACAAGGTGTTTGTGGGCAGCACCGGCGCCGCCGGTGAGATCGGCCACATGTGCGTCAACCCCAAGGAGACCGAGCGCTGCACCTGCGGCAACTACGGCTGCCTGGAGCAGTACTGCTCTGATACCGGTCTGGTACATATCGCCAAGATGGTGCTGGAGGAGCTGCCCGAGGCGCCCAGCATGCTGCGGGAGGGAGAGATCACCCCGGAGACCATCTGCCAGGCCGCCAAGAAGGGAGACATTGCCGCCTCTGAGGTGATGGAGCGCTTTGGACAGCTCATGGGCCAGGCCCTCACCGCTGTGGCCTGCACCGTCAATCCTCAGGTCTTTGTTATCGGCGGCCAGATGGCCCAGGCCGGTATGGTGATCCTCAAGCCCATTGAGACCTATTTCCGCCGCTATGCCTTCCACGCATTCCGCAACACGCCCTTTGTGCTGGCCGAGCTGGGCGAGGACGCTGGCATCTACGGCAGCGTGCGTATGCTCTTTGACGAGGTCAAGCTGGAGGAAGAGCCCGAATTGGAGGAGGAAGAGGAGCTGGATCTCTGACCCACCGTGTCCCCGGCTGGGGACACTTCGGTACCATATGGACGATTTGCCAGGGAGGATGGCAATGAAAAAGATCTCGTTCACGGCCCTGGTCAGCATGGTGCTCAGCTGCGTGATCTGCAGTATCGCGGTCAACTGGGTGGCCCTGCCCAACGGCTTTGTCGTTACCGGCATCACCGGCCTGGCCATGACGGCGCAGGCTTTTACCGGCATCAACTATGCGCTGATCTACTACGGTCTCATGCTCCTGATCCTGGTGCTCACCTTTGTGATGCTGGGCTATCGGGAGGTGTCCAACATCCTGTTTCTCTCCTTCCTGTACCCCCTGGTACTGTGGGTGCTCAACCACTGGACGGTGGAGATCATTTTGAAGGAGAAGCTGATCGCCGTGATGCTCTTCGGCGTCATCTACGGGGTGGGTGCAGGGATCACCTACCGCCTGGGCTACTCCTACGGCGGCACCGATACCCTGGCCAAGATCCTCAAGACCAAGGTGCTTAAGGCGGTGGAGCTCAAGCACATCCTGCTGGCACTGGACGGGATCATCATGGCTGTGATGCTGCTGCGATTTAGTCTGGATGTGGTGGCCTACGCTCTGGTAGGACAGATCATCTACGTCAACAGCATGAACTACGTCATCTTCAACATGGGGCCCAAGCTCTATGAGATCCAGATCGTGTGTGAAAACTCCAAAGCCATCGAGTCCTTTGTCATCCATGAGATCCACAAAAGCGCCACCCTCAGTCAGGTCACCGGCAGCTACTCCGGCCAGACCAAGACCCAGGTGGACTGTGTGTGCAACTCCCGGGAGTATGTACAGCTGCGGGAGTTTATCCGGGATCAGGGGGTAGACTGCTTCATCAAGGTATTTCCTCTCACCCATGTGTTTGGGCAGAATAAGGATTTCCATCGGCTCAGCGATGAGAATCTGTAAGGACAAAAAAAGACGGACCGCAGTGCGGTCCGTCTTTCTTTTTGTCTTAGCTCTTCCCCAGAGCCTTCTGGCTGCCGGTGTGGTAGATGGGCTTCCACTCCACCTTCCGGACCAGAGCGGCCAGGGAGATGGGAACGTAGGTAAACATGAAGATGGGGAAGGTAAATACGTACAGGATCTTCTTGTAGGTAGGAATCTGGATCTGCTTCCACTCGCTGAGCACAGTCAGAGCGCCGAAGAGCAGCAGGCCCAGGTAGAAGTTGACCACGGTAGAGCAGGCAAAGCTGCCGGACACGGCCAGGATCTTGTTGGTGATGTACACCGGCTGGCCCCAGCAGGCCAGGCAGACCACCAGGTTGAAGGCCAGGGTCACCAGGGTGAGCAGCATACCGGGAGCGACAGTCATAAACATGTCGTAGCAGGACCAGCTCTGACGGGTAGGCTTACGCAGGAAGCCGCGGGTCAGGGCGGCGCTGTAATTGGCGTTGACCTGATAGAAGCCCTTGGACCAGCGCAGACGCTGATCCCAGCTCTGGCGGAAGGTGGTGGGCTGCTCGTCATAGATGACCGCCTTGTCGCAGTAGCCGATGCGGCGGCCCTTCAGGGCACAGCTGACGGAGAACTCGATGTCCTCGGTGAGCAGGTGGAAGGGCCAGCCACCGTTCTCACGGATAACGTCGGCATTGATCAAAAAGCCGGTGCCGGAGACGTGGCAGTTGGTGCCCAGAAGCATACGGGGGAAGTTGAGGAAGCGGGCCTCACGCAAGAACCAGATGGCGTAACCGGAGGAGATCCAGTTGTCGCCAAAGTTGCGGGAGTTGCGGTAGCAGGTGATGGCGCCGTAGTTGCCGCTGTCAAAGACCTTGTTCATCTCAGCGGTGAAGTTGGGGTCCACCAGATTGTCCGCATCAAAGATCATGTAGCCGTCATACTTGTCACGGCCCTCATGGTGCAGGGTGCGGAAGAGGAAGTCCAGGGCGTAGCCCTTGCCCTTCTTGTTCTGGTTGAAACGCTCATAGACAATGGCGCCGGCCTGGCGGGACACCTCAGCGGTGTTGTCGGTGCAGTTGTCGGCCACCACATAGATGTCCAGGCAATCCTGAGGATAGCGCTGCTCTTTTAATGAGTGGATCAATTCTGCAATGACGCCTGCCTCGTTCCGGGCGGAAATCACCGCGGCATAGCGATGGATCTTGGCATCCTGGGACTGAGTCCAATGGTTGCGGCGGATCACGCCGATCACCAGGTAGACCAGCTGGTAAAAATAGGCCACCGTGAACAGGACCGCCAGGAAGAGGTTGAAGGCCTCCACCAGTTGAATCATATTCATGTTAATCACCTTTTAAATATCATTGTTTATCGTCTTCGGACCAGACTCAATGTACTGGGTCTGATACATCATAGCACGCTTTTAAAATATTACAAGATTGTTTCATGAGTCTTAATGAAAAGTTAAGAGTTCGTTCATAAATTCACAAGGTTGCGGGAACATTTTGGCCTGAGTTTCCTTGAATTTCCTGTGCTAACTTGTACATTCCTAACAAAACTTAAGAAAAAGATTTTTGCAGAGACTTTTAACCTATGAAATACTTTCTTAACAATTTACGAATTTCGCTTTCCTTTTTCGCAAAAAAACGGACCGTGGATAGGCTCCGTCGGTCCGTTCATATGTAAGATTTTCCATGCCTTCCAGCATCAGCCGCGCCCCCGCAGCAGCTCCTCGGCCAGCCCCTCCCGGACGACCAGGGCGGTAAACAGGCCGGTGTTGAGGGCGCCCTCCAGGGCGGAGGCGGCCGTATTGGCCGAGCACAGCCCGATTACCCGGGGACAGCGGGACAGAACCTCACGGGGGATCTGGATGGCAAAGTCCCGGTCGGAGGTGATGATCTCGCCCT
>ULYK01042573.1_pt1 | contig 12528 bp, 10 predicted proteins | sample 1962061 | NCBI WGS metagenome assembly ULYK01 (sample SAMEA4835860, study PRJEB28245) | human gut metagenome | biome: gut microbiome; material: fecal sample | place: Denmark | collected 2008
GGCTGCTGTGCCGTTTTGCTTTGCGAACTCACGGGTTCTCCTTTTGGTTTGCTTGCGATTGCTTTCGATTTTTCTGGTTTTGCGTATCGTCCGTAGGTATCGTTTCAGGCCGCAGCCGTTTTTTACGCGGCTGCGGCCTGAAACCTACGGTCAGTCACCGATCACCGAAAGCGATCGCCCCACTGTGATGGGCTCACTTGGTTTTGATAGCGTCGATGGACTTGACGACCTTCTGACGCAGGGTGTTGGACATCGGAGCGGAGCCGGCTGCGGAAGCGGCGGTCTGCTGGCCTTCGTCGCTGGTCACGTAGGTGAGCCAGGACTTGACGAACTTGGCGGTGTTGGCGTCCTTGTATGCCGGGCAGGCGACGTCGTAGGAGACCAGCACGATCGGGTAGGCGCCCTTCTCGGTGGTGTTGTGGTCGAGCTTGACGACCACGCGGTTGTCACCCTTGGCGGAATCGTCGAGCGGGGAGGCGTCCACGACCTTGGCGGCGGCTTCAGCGGAGAACGGGACGTAATCGTCGCCGACCTTCACGGCCACGGTGCCCAGATCGCCGGCCTGGGAGGCATCGGCGTAACCGATGGTGCCGTCAGCCTGCTGCACGGTGGAGATCACGCCGGAAGTGCCCTTGGCGCCCTGGCCGACCTCGTTCGGCCAGTTCTCGCCGAGGTCGTAGCTCCATGCGTCGCCAGCGGCGTCCTTGACGTAGCTCAGGAAGTTCTTGGTGGTGCCGGACTTGTCGGAACGGTGCACCACGGTGATGTCGAGGTCAGGCAGATCGACCTTCGGGTTCTGCTTCTTGATGGCGTCATCGTTCCACTTGGTGATCTTGCCGTCGAAGATCTTGGCGATGGTCTCGGCGTCCATGTTCAGGGTCTTGCCCTTGCCGGACACGCCCTGCAGGTTGAAGACGACGGCGATCGGGGAAATGTAGACCGGGATGTCGAAGGCGGTGCCGGAAGCGCACACGCTCTTGGACTGCTCGACCTCGTTATCGGCGAGAGCAGCGTCGGAGCCGGCCCATGCGGTTGCACCGGTCAGGAAGGTGGACACGCCAGCGCCGGAACCGGACGGGTTGTAAGCGACCTTGGCGTCCGGGTTGGTGCCCTGGAAGCCGGCGATCCAAGCTTCGACGGCGGCCTGCTGGGAAGAAGCGCCAGCGCCGGAGAAGTTGCCGGAAACGGTTTCGGTCTTGGTATCGGACTTGGCCGAAGAATCGGTGGAAGCGGTGGTGTTGTCACCGCAAGCCGCGACGGAAGCCAGCATCACAATGCCGGACACAGCGGCGATGGAGCGTACGAGAATGGAGTTACGCATTATTCTTTTCCCTCTGTCAACATTCAGATGGCGTGTGTTTCTGATTTTTCGATTTTCTGTTGTCGCCATCGTTCTTCATGACAATCTCCAGCCTATTGGGCGTTTCACTCGCCCCAAACCAAAAACGGTGAACGGAAGATGAACAGTCTACGACACCTTCGCCGTTCGACGTTCCTTCCGTTCACCGTTCTTTGCAAGCACGATGCGAATGCGCGCTATACCAAGCCTTTCATCATCATTCGCTTGGCGTATCGATCTTGTATCCGAGGCCGCGCACGGTGGTCAGATACTTGGGATGGCCCGGGTCCTCCTCGATTTTGGCGCGCACGCGCTTGACATGCACGTCCAGCGTCTTGGTGTCGCCGACATAGTCGGAGCCCCAGATGCGGTCGATCAGCTGGTGGCGGGTCATCACGCGGCCCTTGTTCTGCATGAGGTATTCCAGCAGTTCGAATTCCTTCAGCGGGAAGAACACGTTCTCGCCGCGGACCGTCACCTCATGCTGGCCGATTCTCATGGAAATGTCACCGCATACGAGCGGAATATCGTCGTCGGCGGCTTCTCCGGATTCGGCGACCATCTGGTTGCGGCGCAGCACCGCGCGGATGCGTGCCAGCAGCTCACGGAAGGAATACGGTTTGGTGATGTAGTCGTCCGCGCCGATTTCAAGGCCGACGACCTTGTCGATTTCCGCGCTTTTCGCGGTCAGCATGATGATCGGCACACGGCTTTGCTCGCGGATCCGACGGCACAGCGCGGTGCCGTCAAGACCGGGCAGCATCAGATCGAGCAGCACCAGATCGATACCACCCTTGGTGAACAGTTCCAATCCTTCTTCACCGGTGGCCGCGGCGGACACGTCGTACCCTTCACGGGTGAGCTGGTAGACCAGCGGCTCACGGTACGACTCTTCGTCCTCGACGATCAGAATTCGCGTCATCAGTGGTTCTCCTCATTCTCTGTTGTGGTGGAGTGGCCGGACTGTTTCTTTTCACGGGTGTTATCATTCGCCGAATCCGCCGGATGGTCGGGTTCCGCAGCGCCCGAAGCCTGCGGCATCGTGATGGTGAAGGTGGATCCCTCCCCCTCACGCGACCATACGGAGATGGTGCCGCCGCAATCCTCGACGCAATGCTTGGTGATGGCCAATCCCAGGCCGGTGCCGCCGGTTTCACGGGAGCGCGCCGGATCGACGCGGTAGAATCGCTCGAAAATTCTGCTGAGCGACGCCGCGGGGATGCCGATGCCCTGGTCCACGACGCGAATCGCCACCTTGCCGGATTCGATGCCGATGCCGACGGCCACCGTGGTATGTTCCGGCGAATAGTTGATGGCGTTCTCCACCAGGTTCTTCACCGCAGTTTTGATGGTCTCATGGTCAGCGACCACGAACACGTCCAGGTTCTGTTCGGCTTCCTTGGCCAGTTCCTCGGCGTTCGCATGCACCAGCACCTGCCGGCCGTTCACGGACAGGACCAGGCTGATGTGCTTCGATTCGGCCTTGACCTGGTTTTCGGCGAGCGCCTCGCGTGCCACGGACAGCACGGACAGCCGTTCCGCGTTGAGCATCGCTGCCGCGCTTTGCGCTTTCTGCAGGTCGATCAGACGGTGGACCAGTTCCGTCAATCGTTCGGATTCCTTGGAGATTCGGCCGGAGAAGTATTTCACCGCGTCCGGATCGTCGGCCGCGTCGCCGATCGTTTCGGCGAGCAGAGAAATCGCGCCTGCCGGGGTTTTCAGTTCGTGCGAGACGTTGGTGACGAAATCGCGCCGCATGATTTCGAAACGGCGTTGCTCGCTCATGTCGGAAATGAAAATCGCAAATAGGTTGTCGGCGATCTGTCCGACGCGCACGTGCAGGTAGAGCGTGTCTTCGGGCAGCGGCTTGCCGGCTTCGACGCCTTTGCCGTTCGTGTTCACCACGCCCGTTCGCGTGCGGCCGTGCAGGGGGATGGTCAGTTCGCGTTCGCGCACCACGCTGTCTGTGGAGACCAGTTTCACGATGTCGCGGATTTCCGCGAGCGCCATCGCCTGGTCGTGGATGATGCCGAAGCGCCGCGCGGCCGGGGATGCGTATTGGACCGTGGCCAGCGAGTCTACGACCACCAAAGCTTCGGGCATGACGGCCACCAGCTGGCGTTCCGTGGACTGCACGGGAACGCGGGGGCCGAACAGGGACGCGTTCTTCGCAGCTCCGAACAGGCTCGGATCATTGGGGTCGACGCCGTCCTGCACATCCTGGAAGCCTCGTCTGTGGCCAAGCAGGAACGCCACGACGAACACGACCACGGCCACGACCACCAATGCCGCAACCACCGACGGCGTTGCCAGCATCTGCTCCAACGTCATGCGTTCACCTTCCGATAATCCTCAGTTCTTCCTTAAGACTAGCGGCTTCGGAGAGGCTTTCGCGTATGCGATTCTCTCACGCCACCGGAAGTTTTCCTGCCGTTCATCTTCCGAAACGCAGCATATCGGAATATGAGACGTCCCGTTTGCCGATATGACGATGCATGATGACGGGTCATGCGGCAAACGGGATGTGGAAACGGCTTTTCGCAACGTTAGGCGTTTCGCAACGCCACATGAACGCTACATGCGTTTGGCGATGTTCACCGTCAGTTTCGCGGCGGTGTCCGCGTATTCGGAAATGTCGAACGTTTTGAAATCCTCGTAGTCGGTGTCCGCGTTGTCGCTCAGCGCGCGAATCACCAATGCGGGAACGTCGTTGCGGGCGGCGACATGCGCGACGGCGGCGCCTTCCATTTCCACCGCGTCCGCGCCGGTCTCACGGATCACCTGCTCGACCTTCTGCGGATCATCGACGAAATAGTTGCCGGTGGCGATGATGCCGACGATATGGTGAATGTTCAAGTCGTTCAGCGCCTGGTCGGCCAGTTCGAGCAGACGGTCGTCGCTATGGTATTCCTCGATGGGCCGGTCGGCGGTGCCGGGCTTGAATTGGCCCACCAATCGCATGTCGGTGTCGAGATAGCGCAGGGTGCCGCCGAGCACCACGTCGTTGATGTGCAGATTCGTGTTGAGATTGCCCGCGATGCCGGAGAAGATCACGGCGTCCGGCTGGTCAGCGTCGATCAGATGCTGCGTGGTGGCGGCGATGTTGACGGTGCCCATGCCGCCGACGGTCGCGGCGACGTTGACGGCGGTGCCCTTGTTGGTTTCGAGGGTGCCGCGCGTCACCTTGACGCCGGCTTCCTCGGTGACGGTGACGTTGCTCAGTGCCGTTGCGATATTGGCGACTTCCTCATCCATGGCGCCGATGATGGCGATTGCGGTCATTGCACCCTCCCTGTCTTACGTGCTGTCTTGAGTGTTGTTTTACGCGATTGCGATTCGCGTTTCCCGAATTTTCTGCAATCGCGCGGATAGTGAATCGAATCGGTCACTTCCAGCGGCGCGCGGCCACCGCATGGGCAAGCTCGCGTAGCAGCTGTTCCGTGGTGTTCCAGCTCAGACATTTGTCGGTGATGGACTTGCCGTAGACGAGCTGGTCGAGCGGCGCGGCTTTCTGGTTGCCGCCTTCGATGAAGCTTTCCATCATGATGCCGGTGATGCCCTGCTCGCCTTTGGCGATACGGCCCGCGATGTCACGCACCACCTGCGCCTGACGATGCTCGTCCTTGCCGGAGTTGCCATGCGAGCAGTCGACGATCAGCCCATGTGCCGCAGCGGAATCGGCCGGCATTTCGGCGCGGATGGTGTCCATGGCCTTGGCCACCGAAGCGGCATCGTAATTCGGGCCGTGCGAGGAACCACGCAACACCACATGGCAGTCGGGATTGCCGAGCGTTTTGACCACGGCGGCGCGGCCGAGATGGTCGATGCCGAAGAACGTGTGCTGTTGTGCGGAAGCGAAGCAGGAATCGGCCGGAGCCTTGATGGAACCGTCCGTGGCGTTCTTGAAGCCGATCGGCATGGACAGGCCGGACGCCAACTGCCGGTGCACCTGGCTTTCCGTATTGCGCGCGCCGATCGCACCCCAGCTAATCGCGTCGGAAATATACTGCGGACTGGTCGGCTCCAAAAACTCCGTGGCCGCCGCCAAACCCTCGTCAAGCACGCCAAGCAGCGTGCGGCGGGCCAACAGCAAGCCCTTCCTGATATTGCAGCTGCCGTCGATATCCGGATCGTTGATCAGACCCTTCCAACCGACCGTGGTGCGCGGCTTCTCGAAATACACGCGCATGACGATCAGCAGCTCGCCATCCAACTCGCCTTTCAACGCGGACAGGCGACGCGCGTAATCGAGCGCGGCCTTCGGATCGTGAACGGAACACGGACCGACAACCACCAGCAGGCGATCGTCCTGACCGTACAGGCAGGCACGAATCTCATCACGCGAATAGGCGACGATCTCCTGCGCCTGCTCGCTCAACGGCAGGTCGCCCAGCACCTGCGCCGGCGTGGGCAACACTTCGAATTCCAGCACGCGGCGGTTCACGATGCGGCTGATGCCCACCTGGTCCTCCCAGCGCGGCACGTCGGTCTCCACCAGCGGATTCTTGCCCTCATCCATGGCCTGCCTAATGGCACGTAAATCCTCAGGCGTGTTCAGCTGCTGCTGCATGATCTCGCTCTCCTTGTCGCTTCCTTTCCCAAGGATAGCAACGATGGTGCAGAAACATCAGCCAAGCTTGCGACGCGCGTCGACCGCGTCGGCAAGCGTGTGCAGCAGCTGCTCGGTACGATCCCACGGCACGCATGCGTCGGTGATCGACTTGCCGTATTCCAGCTGGTCGAGCGGCGCGGGCTTCTGATTGCCCGCCTTGAGGAAGCTTTCCATCATGATGCCGAGAATGCCCTGTTCGCCGGCCGCGACGCGTGCGGCGATTTCTTCGACCACTTCGGCCTCGCGCACCTCGTTCTTGCCGCAGTTGCCGTGCGCGGCATCGATGATCAGACCATGCTCGCTTGGTCCGGAAGCCTTGGAAGCCTTGAGATCCGCCAACGCTTGGGCCACGGAAGCGGCATCGTAGTTCGGACCATGCGAGGAACCACGCAGCACCAGATGGCAGTCGGGATTGCCCTTGGTCTCCGCGGAAATCACACGACCATCCAGATTGATGGAGAGGAAATGATGCTCGAAAGCGGCCGCGAAACACGAATCGGCCGCCGGCTTGATGGAACCATCCGTAGCGTTCTTGAAACCGATCGGCATGGACATGCCGGACGCCAGCTCGCGGTGCACCTGGCTTTCCGTATTACGCGCGCCGATCGCGCCCCAGCTGATCAGATCGCAAATATACTGCGGGGTAATCGGATCAAGCCATTCCGTAGCGGCGGGCAAGCCGAGACCCAGCACGTCGGTAAGCACCTTGCGAGCCATGAACATGCCCTTGCGAATATTGAACTGGCCGTCAAGATCAGGATCGTTGATCAGACCCTTCCAACCGATCGTGGTGCGCGGCTTCTCGAAATACACGCGCATGACGATGACCAGACGATCATCAAGCTCCTTCTTGACGGCGGCAAGCCTCTCCGCATACTCGTGCGCAGCCTTCGGATCATGAATCGAACACGGGCCGACGATGGCCAGCAGACGATCGTCACGGCCATGCAACACGTCACGAATCTCCTGACGGGACTTCAACACCAGATCGCTCATCTCGTTCGTGAGCGGAAGTTCCTTCAGAAAATATCGGGGAGCGGGAATCGGGTCAAGCTGACGAATATTGACATCCACGGTCTCCGGAAACACGGCGCGCTCATCCAACAGCTGTGCATCCTTCGAACTATCCGGACCGCGAAGACCTGCCATCGCTTCTGTTCCTCCCCTGCATCATTATGCTTGCGTAGCGCGATAGCGCCACCGTCGTTACCTTAACGGATGGGGACGGAATATGGGGATGGGCGACTGCATGGTGGAATGGGTGGGGGTGACGTGGGACGAAGAAAGCGATATAGGAAAGACCCAACGCGGACGGAGAGTCCGGGTTGGGTCTTTTTTTGGGGGAAACGTGCGTCATGGGGCCTGCCGGGCTGAGGCGATGAGGCCTGCAGCCTCGAAAACGCCTGTCGGCGTTTTCCCTCGCGGCGGAAGCCCACCGGGCTTCCGCTATTCGCTCGGCGCGTATTGGCCAGCGCGCGCTCCGCGCGCTATTTGGCCAATGCGCCCATCGGATCCCACGCGGGGAGCATGGTGGCGGGTTCTTCTAGGGCCTTGAGGTATTCGGCGGGAAGGAGGGCCTTGGGGACGGCGACCTCGTAGACGTATTCGGTGAACCAGTCGTCGCTCATGGTGAAGTAGCCCTTGTCGGCAATCTTGTCTCCCCACGAGTTCTCCACACGCCAACGGCGGGTGGTGTGGCCATCCTCATCCACATCCACACCGACGAACGCCATCGCGTGATTCATCGCGGAATCGCCGAAACGGACACGCTGTTCCTTGTCCAGATCGAAATCGACGCCATACACGCGGCCATACTCGAACAGGTCGGTGGCCCACGCGCCGTTCTCACGGTCCATCATCGGATGGCAGTCAGCGCCGAACCATACCGGAATGCCCTGTTCCTGAAGAATCTGACGCACGCAGTCCTTCATGAACTGGTTCGGCACGTTGAGGTACTCGGTCGGGTCTCCCCCGGCCACGTTGCCCAGATGCTCGATGCCGATCTTCTTGCCCTTGACGTGCTCCTGACGCGGATCGTCCACCAGGCAGACATAGCTTTCCAAATCGGCGGAACCCACATATTTCTTCCAGAACTCGACAGGCGTGATCTCGCCATCGCGGTGGAACTCGCCATCCTTGTCGGTCCACTCCCAATCGAAGCTCTTCGGCGGCTCGCCCAAGTGAATCGTCAGAATACGGTGACCGGCGGCGACCGCATCGGCGATGATCGCATCGATCGCGGACGGATCAGCGTACATATGCGCAACCGCGGTGTGCAGCATGCGGCGCAGCTGCACGTTCATCTCACCGGTGTTCTTGGAGGATTCGGTCTCCGGGAACAGGTCCTTCGGCACCGCGCCATACTTCTTGTACACGTTCATGGCCATGGTCCACTGGCCGCCGTCGCCCATCACGTCGGACAGCAGATGCTGCATCAGACGCGAATCGGCAGGCTCGCCGGCACGCACCAGCTTGGCCACGTCCTTCAGGAAGTAGTTGACGCGTTCGAGCTTGTCGTAGTACATGGCGTAGTTCTGGGAGAACTCGAACTCCTTGAGACCCATGTTCTGCTTGGCCACGAAACGGGCCACGTTCAGCGAGCTGAACAGCCAGCAACGGCCGGAACGGTCCTGATGGGTGACGGTGCCGTTGTCCACGACGGTGGAGAAACGACGCTGCATCAGACGGGCGCGATCGTAGTTGCGCGCCACCTTGTCGATGCCGGCCGCCGTGACGGCGTTCATGGCCATGCGATTGTGCTCGCTTGCTTCGAAATCGTCGACGAGCTTGTTCAGTTCATCACCGCTCAATGGCGTGATGTCGGTCATTATCCATTCCCTTTCTATGGTTTCAGTTGTTCTGCGAAGCGTCTGCGGATCCAGCGTCGCCTTCCGGCTCGGTCTCGGCTGCGGAATCGTTCTCGACGGCATCCTGCGTGTCGGCGTCTGCCGGTGCGGCGGTCTCATCGTCGTGCTGCGCGTCGTCATCAGATTGCGCGTCGGAAGGCTCGCCTTCATCGACGGCGTTGACCACGGACAGGTCGTTCATGCCGAAACCGGAGAACGCGTTGGAGAACATGGCACGCAGTTCGCTGACGCGCTGCGTGATCTGGGCCTCACGGCTCTGCAGGTCGGCGATGCGCTGCTGCACGCCGTCCAGTTCCTTCTTCGCGGCCTCGCGACGCTCGTTGATCTGCTCGTCGGCGTCTTCGGTGGCCTGCTTGAGGATGCTTGCCGCGTTCGCGTCCGCCTCGTCACGCTTGCTGGAAGCGTACGCCTCAGCCTCGTCACGGGTCTTCTGCGCGGAGGAAATCAACTCGCTGGCCTGCTTGTTGGCGGCCTCGCGACGTTCGTTCAGGTCGGTGAGCAGCTCATTGACCTTCTTCGTGGCCTCCTCCTGCTGGGCGGAGATGTCGGCGCGGATCTGCTCCACTTCGGCGTTGACCTGGCTGATGGTCTTGGTGCGGTGCACTTCCGCCTCGTCGGTGATCTCCTGGGCCTTCGCCTTGGCGGTGTCGGTGATTTCGGCGGCACGGCGCTGCGCGTCGGTCATCATCTTGGACACCTGCTCGCGCACGTCCGCCAGCTTCTTGTTGGCTTCGGCAAGCGCGGATTCGATCTGGTCGTTGGTCTCGCTCTTCAGGCGGGAGATCTCCTCATTGGCGTTCTTGCGCTGTTCGGCGATCTTGCTGGTCGCCTCGGTGCGCATGTCGGAAATCTCACGTTCCTGCGTGGCGCGTTCGGCGGCAAGACGCTTGCCGTGTTCCTCACGGGAGTTGGTCAGTTCCAGATCGACGGTCTGACGCTGCGCCACCACGGCCTTCTGGGCCTCGCTGCGCATCTGGTCGACCTCATGCTGGGCATTGGCCCTCATGGCTTCGGATTCGTCCTTGGCGTCACCGAGCACCTTGGCCGCCTTGGCGTTGGCGTCGTCCATGATGCGCCTGGCGTCGATTTTGGCGTTGTTCAGCAGTGTTTCAGCCTGCAGCTGCACCGTGGCGCGGGCCGCGGAAGCGTCCTTCTTGGCTCGTTCAAGCAGCTCGGCGCTGGTCTGTTCCGCGCTGGCGAGCATCTGCTGGGCGTTGGCGCCCAGTGACGCGAAGGACTTCGGAGCGGCCTTCTTGTTCTTTTCCTCCTGCAGCTGCGCCTGCAGCTCAAGGATGGTCTGGTCGTCGGCCTTGACCTGCTCACGCAGACGGTTCACCGTCTCCTGAGCCGAAGCGAACGCCTCGTCGACTCGATCCTTGTCGTACCCCCTCAACACGATTGGGAACTGCTCAACCATGCCCTTTTCCTTTCACGAATTCCCTACACTTTGCGCATCTGCCAGCGCGCACTCGTTCAGTACTCTATCTCAGTCAGCAGGCGGCACGCAGGACGAAATGCATTATTCTCACAGAGAGCACAGAAATCGTTCGAAAAAGTCCGTCGGGGGTATGGCGGTATGTCCGCGACCACGTGTCGAAACCGCATGACTCACATGTCGCAGAAAATCGTGCCGTAGAAAGCGGAGCCGTCCTCAGCCAAGCAGAATGTCGCTTGACGAGGGTTGCAGGAAGTATCGTACCGATTCACGCAGCACGTCATCGACCGCAGCGGTCTGCTGTTCGATCGACAGTCCACGTTCGTGCGGCCGACCGTTGACGATCGGCAGGCTGACGAACCCCGACAGAATGCGACGTTCCTGGCCCGCCGACCAGTTGAGCAGATGGTAGAACAGCGAATTGCATACGAACGTACCGGCGTCGGAACTCAACGCGGCGGGAATCTCGTGTTTGGCGAAATCGTGCAGTATCGACCGCAACGGCAGGCGCGTCCAGTACGCGGCCGGACCTTCCGGGTCGATCGGGCGGCGGGGCGGAATCACGTTGTCGGCATCCGGCTTGGCCGCATCCATGAGATTTGTGGCGCATCGTTCCAGCAGAATGCCACGGGAGGTGCGCTTGAGCCCTGTGGCGATGACGATGTCCGGCTTGGCCTGTTCGATGGCTTCCAGCAGTGTGGGCCAGGCTTTGGCGAAGCTCACCGGAAGCGTGACGTTGGTGACGGTGACGGCGATGTCCTGCAGCAGTTCTTCGGAGATCGCCTGCGATTGCGCCGGATCGGCCCATTGCTTGGCTACCGCCGCCGGCACGAGCACGGCCGGATTGACGTCGATGCCTTCGTAGGGCGTGAAACCGGAGATGACGATGTTGATCTGCTGCATGGTTTCCAGTGTACGTGGTGAATGTGTTGAACGTTAAGTCTGCCGACACGTCGACGGACTTAACGTTCGATGAAAATCAACGGCTGTGCATCTGGGAGAACGCCTCGGCGAACACGGCGTGCATGCGCGCCTTGGCTTCCTCCTTGGCGTGTTCGGGGTCGAGGCTGCGGGCGATGCCTTCGGCGATCGGCATGTCGGATGGCGTGGTGATTTTGAGGTTCGTTTCGGAACCGTCCACGATGGCGACCGGCTCGTCGGGCAGGTAGTCCACCACCACGCGCGTGTCGTCGGTCGGGTGGAAGTCGGGGTCGGCGGCGGCCAGTTCGTAGGCTTTGACGATGGTACCGAAACGGAACGCCTGCGGGGTCTGCGCGCGGAAGGTGTTCGGACGTTCCGGCACGGATTTGACCACCTTGCGGTCGCCCAGATCCTCTGTGAGCAGAATCGTGTCGGTGGAGGCGTAGGCCACGGTGGCGGCATTGAACTGGTCCAGGCTGTCGATGCAGCCGTCGATGGACCGCTCCTCGACGAACGGACGCACGCCGTCGTGGATGAGGATTTTCGCGCCGGAGGGAATGCCGGCCTGCTTGAGCAGGTCCAAGGCGGCGAGCGTGCTGTCCACGCGTTCGGCGCCGCCGGGAACGATGGCCCGCACTTTGGCGTAGCCGGCTTCGTCGATAAGCTCGTTCACCGTCTCTTCGACACGTTCGTTGACCACCACGATGATGTCGCTGATGCGGTCGTTGTTTTCGAATGCCTCGATGCTCCAGCAGACGATTGGCTTGCCACCCACCGACACCAGCTGCTTGGGGTTGTTCTCGTCGAATCGGGTGCCGAATCCCGCTGCCAGCACCACGGCCACGACCGGCATCTTCTGTTCCTGCATCTGCTCTCCCTTACTCATATGCTCCACCGTAAAGCCGCGGCCGCATGCCACCCTGTTCCGCGGCGGGTTCTGCACGCAATCCGCAACAGTGGCCACGCGAATCACTCGAATCGCACGAATCGCGTGGCTTGTATGGCTCGTATGGTGATTATTCGCGTACGATCAGCGCCAGCATGCGTCCTTCATGCTGTTTTTTGGCGAGCGACGCGCGGCGATGCGAGAACCACAACGGGTTTTCGAGCGTGCACAGGCTGCGGCGGATCTTGTTGAACCGTTCGGAAAGCTTCGGATCGCCTTCGCCATCGGCGGCGCAGATGCCGGCCAGTTCCTCGTCTTCGGACAGGTACTGCGTGGCCGCGTTGACGCGTGGACGGGATGAGACGATGTTGTCGGCCGGCACGCCCGCTTTGGCAAGCTCCTGCAGGGCGGCCGCGGCGATGTCGATGCCCGGCTGGCCAAATCGGCTCAACGTGAAGGTTCCCGGGA
>ULYK01066727.1_pt1 | contig 12400 bp, 7 predicted proteins | sample 1962061 | NCBI WGS metagenome assembly ULYK01 (sample SAMEA4835860, study PRJEB28245) | human gut metagenome | biome: gut microbiome; material: fecal sample | place: Denmark | collected 2008
ATAACAATCAGCAACAATTCTCAAACTCTTAATCTTGGAGAACTCACCCTGGAAGAAGATGCCAACCAATTGGGAGAAGTAGAAATCGTAGCAAAAAAGCCCCAAATGAGATTCGAGCTCGATAGAAAAGTTTTCGACGCAACACAAGATATCGCATCCGAAGGGGGATCGGCCAGTGATTTGCTTGCCAATATCCCATCCGTGGAAGTCGATAACGAAGGATCTGTTTCATTGCGTGGAAATTCCAGCGTAACAGTCTGGATCAACGGAAAAGCATCGGGACTGACAGCAGACAACCAGGCGGACATACTGGAAATGATGCCGGCAGAAGATATCAAACAAGTGGAAGTCATTACCAATCCCTCTGCCAAATACAGCCCGGAGGGAACAGCCGGGATTATCAACATTATTTTAAAGGATGACCGGAAACCCGGTTACTACGGCAGCGTAAAAGCCGGAGCCGATACGGACGGAGGTTATCAGGCAAGTGGAAACATCAACTACAGCAGTAGCAAAGTAGACGCGTACGCCAATCTGAGCTATCGGAACCGGGAAATGAAAGGCGGTGGAATCACAAGTCGTGAAAATACAGCCAACAATAGTTTTCTCGACCAGACCAACAACTCCAAACGACAACACAACAACTGGTTCGGACGTATCGGGGCAACCTGGCACATTACCAAAAGCGACGACCTAGCATTCAACATGACCGGCATGACCGGAGGGGGCGACAACAACGAATCGATCCATTACATTTCGACAGACAAGCAAAAGAATACGGTTTACACCAGCGACCGTACAACAGACGGAAACTCGGACATGAAAATGTATAACCTGGAATTGAATTACTTACACAAATTCTCGGAAAACAGCAATATAGACTTAACCGTCAGCAATAACCAATGGAGAAACGACGGACTAAGCATTTACGAACAATCAACCCGATATACGGACACTGACTTAACCGACAAACAGGAATATCAAACTCAGGAAAACAACATCAAAAACAAAAGCTGGGAAGTTCAGGCCGACTACACAAACAAAATATCCGACGCGAGCCGGATCGAGGCAGGTTATAAAGGGACATTCCAAAGAGAATCCAGCCCTGTGGATACCTATACCGGAACAACTGCTACCGACATCGAACAGGACCAGGCACTTTACAACCGCTTTCTATATAACCAGGATGTGCATGCCTTGTACATGACGTATGGAGGCAAGTGGAACAATCTGAGCTACCAAGCCGGCCTACGTGGAGAATATTGGCGTGTGAATACCCGCTCGCTGGACTTCGACCAGGAATTTAACGGCAAGCCGTCGGAAACTTTCGAGAAAGACTATTTCAAGTTGTTTCCAAGTGCCTTTATCTCCTATGCCCTCCCTAAAAACAATGAAATACAAGTAAACTATACCCGTCGCCTGCGTCGTCCTTGGGGTGGACAGCTAAATTCATTCCGCAATATTTCCGATGCCTCCAACATTTCTTTCGGTAACCCGGAACTGACACCTGAATATTCCCATTCTTTCGAATTGAATTATATCAAGACCTGGGAATCCGGCCATACCCTATCATTGTCCGGCTACTATCGCTCGACAGATGACGTGATCCAGCGCATTCGTTTCTTGAACACGGCAGACAATGTAATGTACACGACCAGTGAAAACGTAGCCCGCCAGCAAAACAGCGGTCTGGAAATCGTTGGAAAAAACAATTTATTCAGCATCCTTAGCCTGACAACGACCGTAAACCTCTACTACTCCAAATTAGACGGTTTCAGCTATCTGCCCGAAGGAGCGGAAGCTCCTGTCACTGGAGAGGAGGATGAAAGCTTCAACTGGAACGTACGCATGATTGCCAATGTCAGTCTTCCTTGGGGTGTTTCCCTACAGGGCACAGGCAACTATAATTCCAAGCGCTTGATGGCACAAGGATACCGCGAACCGAACTACTCAGTCGATCTTGGATTGCGCAAATCTTTCTTAAAAGACAAGTTAACGTTAAGTATCAATGCACGCGACTTGCTGGACTCCCGCAGATTCCGCACCATTACATCCGGAGACGGTTTCTGGCAGGATTCCGAGAACTGGCGTGGTGGCAGAAGAGTTGGTTTTACCCTGACCTACAACTTCGGCAATATGAACAAGAAAAAAGACAAAAGCAGGAGCGAGGAACCGGACATGTATGAAATGGACTAAATAAAAAAGAAGGGATAAACCTTTGCCGCACTTATCCCTTCTTACCTACATCCTCTTATCTTTCAAAACAGGCATCGAAGGCATGTGCCGACGGCAGGAAATCCACCTGTTTGACAAAAGCGCAAGACTCGCGTGCTCCATGTTCACGATCCATGCCGCTATCTTCCCACTCCACCGAGAGCGGACCTTGATAGCCGATATCGTTCAAAGCACGGATAATTTCTTCAAACCGGATCTTTCCACGTCCTAAGCTACGGAAATTCCAGAAGCGGCGGGCATCGCCAAAAGTTGAATGGCCGCCGAACACGCCGATCTGTTTCGGAGTATCGCTCCAATACACATCTTTCATGTGGACATGGAAAATACGATCCGGGAACTGGTTAATGAAGTCTACATAATCCACTCCCTGATACCCCAAATGGCTCGGATCGTAATTAAAACCGAAAGCCGGATGATAATCGATCGCTTCAAGAGCCTTACGGGCAGAATAAGTATCGAACGCGATCTCGGTCGGATGTACTTCGAGAGCGAAACGGACACCTAACTTTTGATATTCGTCTAAAATCGGAATAAAACGTCGGGCAAAATCAGCATACCCTTCATTCACCATCTCGTCGGTAACGGGAGGAAAGGAGTAGAGCCATTGCCAGATCGAACTTCCCGTAAAACCAACTACGGTGTCGACTCCCAGCATTCTAGCGGCATGGGCTGCCTGAATCATATTTTCGACCGCCCGCAGGTGCACTCCATCAGGATCGCCATCGCCCCAGATATAATCAGGCAATACGGATTTATGCCGTTGATCAATATTATCACATATCGCCTGGCCGATCAGATGATTCGAAATACAAAACAGTTGCAAACCGTACTTATCGAGTGTCACCTTGATATTCCGATAATATTCCGGATCTGTCTGCCGAACATCCAAATGAGATGGTAATCCCAATTCAACACCGTCAAAACCAAATGATTTTGCTTTTTCACAAATAACATCCAGCGGTAAGTCTCCCCACTGCAATGTACATAATGTTACAGGACGTGCCATGTTTTTCGTTCTTTTTAAGGTTAATACATTGTGTCTGTTCGACAAATATAAAATATCTTTTTAAATTCATCTACAAATATTTTTCATTTCTGATTATTTATCTTTCCTTTGTAACATTATAAACAACTAAAAAACTTAACTATGAGAAAGAAAGTGTTTTTTGCACTTGGCTGCGTACTCTACTTGACAGGTTGCGACAGTTCTTCACTCGAAAAAGTCATCCCGCAAACAAAGTTTCTCCCCATTCAATTCAGCATTCAGATGGAAAAAGAGATAGTGTCTTTTCCCACCCGCAGCATACCGAATAACGTGATTCCGGAACCGACGGTTTCGAAAGCTGGAGAGAGCGACGCCGAATTGAACGAAATATGTTCCACCATCGAATATGTGGTATTCAAAAACGAAGATACTCCTGCATTAATCAAGCACAAGCAGTTCACTTACGATCCCACCGATCTGGATGCGGATTTCAGTTGCATATATGATAGTTTGCCACAAGGCGACTACAAATTCTACTTTTTAGCCCACAATTCAAAAAACGCTGTATTATCCGGTTCAACTTTTTCTTTCGACAGCATCTCGGATACATTCTACGAAATGATATCCCTAAACATTGATGTTGCAGAAATCACCAACAAAGATGTCTCTCTTCAACGTATCGTCAGCCGTATTGAGTTCATGGCGACCGATTCGGTTTCCGACATACTGAAACAGTTCAATATGGAGATCGACGGAATATCCAATCAGCTGGACATCGCCACCGGTCAGGGGATAAAAATCCCGGATAAGCAAATCCTCTCCTATACATTCAAGAATAATGAGGTCGGAGAAGTAAACAAAGTACATTCTTTTTATACTTTCATACCTCCCATCGACAATAAAATAGCCGTCCGCCTTTCGGCCATCGCCAAAAACGACGAACCGATCCGGGAACGGCAAATCGACAATATCATTCCGGAAAAAAACAAAATCATCCGTTATAAAGGCCGCCTCTACAGCCGTTCCGAATCCGACGACACATTCCAGATCAGCATCTACAACAATGGGAAATGGGAAGAGACAACCGATATTGAATTGCCTGATTACGAATAAAATTTTATATCTTGTTATAGTCCACAGTTTATTAAAATCAGGTTTGGATTTACAAGTTTAATGGTTAATAATTTTCGGAAAGCCCGTACTTGTGAAAGCACGAGCTCTCCATATTTTCCCCAACTAATCAACCAATTTCACCATCCGGCTCTGTGTTTTAGCATTCCAAGAATTAAGAACCAACTTCATAGAACTTGCCACTTGTCTTTCTCTCAGTTCAAAATCTATCTCGATACTTTTCGTTTCACCAGGAGCCAACCAGAAAAAATTATCATTCGCATAAAAAGAGCGGGAAACATCTTCTATATTCAAATTAGTCATAAAAGAAGGCAATCTTCCTTTGTTCGTCACAACTACATGTAACCTTCCTTTGTTCCCATTCTTTTTCATCAACTTTACCTCTTTAAACCCAACAGAAGTTTTATGTTTAGCCACGGTCGGCTTTAACCAAGGACCATTCTCCATAGTTGGCCATTCAATAGGTTCTGAGACAAACTTCTGATAATAGGCCTCATCCTCCATTAACTTGATGGTACGAGGCCAATACTCAGCATGAGAAATCACTTTCCCATACTCATCAGTCAAAGAAACAATAACAAAAAAGTACTTTTCTCTATATGTATGAGGAATAGCATATGTCCCTATCTCTTCTTTTAAAACCGATGTGCCTTCCGGAACATTAACATTTTCCGAAGCTTGCCAAACTTCTCTAAAAGAGTCATCCAATATTTTCACCTGTACCACTCCTTTAAAACTAGGTCGGTCCACCCCATTTAAAACATTTATGGAAATCGGAAAAGCTTCTCCAGGTGCCCACAACAGGCGCTTGATATTCAACAAAACATGAGTCGGTTCGTACGTCCTTTTTAGAAAATAATAAGTAGCAGAAGGCTGCCCCATACCATCGACCAAATTAATTGCAGCAACTACTGGCCAAGGACGTTTATAGACCCAAGGCATCAGCCCTGTTGTAACCGGATAATTGCTTTGAATACCTTCTGACATAACCTGATAAAATTCACCAGCACCAATCTGAGTCGCTTCTGCAATTGTTTCTAACGTCGGTTTAGCCATATTATCAATATGGGAAGCACGACTTAACATACGAGGTACACGAGAAGGATTATATTCAGCAAAATGTTCCACAAATTCAGGATGCTCCAACACAAAATTCTTATCGTACATTCCTCCCAAATCAACCAACTCACCCGGAGAAACCACTTGCTTTATATTTGCAGGGTCCGTTATACAATGTACGCCAGTCTCAGCGACATAGGGTATCAACTCAAAACCTTTATACCATGCAGGATCAAAATCCGGATAAGAATGCATAGAACCAGCATCCGGAGAAGTACGCAGAAAACACCTTGTCGGATCAAATATAGCTAAATTACGCTCCAAAATACCCATAGAAGCCGCATTTCCATAAGAATACGGATTAAATTCATTTCCACCACACCAAACAGCCAAAGAGGGTTGATTTCTCAACCGGAAAATATTTTGGCAAACCTGCGCCTCCCAAACTTCCTGCGGCCATTCGGGCGTATCAAAATTGGCTATATTAAAATCCTGCCAAACCATTATACCATATTTATTACATGCATCATAAAAAGCATCGCTCTCTAACAACCCACTACCCCAAATCCGAAACATCTGAATTCCCATATTTCGTGCCATTTTCACAGCCCAATCATACTTCTCCACAGTTAAATCGTAGAGGGCATCAACAGGCATCCAGTTGACACCTTTCACAAAAAACTTTTTCCCGTTTACAACGAACTGCCAATCTTGCCATCTGTCACTTGTCCGAATACCGGCACTCCGAACTTGCTCTATTGTTCGAATACCAAAATCAAACTGAATGCAATCAGTCAATTGATTATTTACTTTTAATGTTATTTTTGCCTGATAATAATCCGGGTTACCTAAACCATTCGGATACCAAAGTTTGGGATTATCGATAATAAAGTGCTCATCCATCCAACATCTCCCTTCAATCACCTCTGGTAAAAATTCTTTTGAGAATACGATTTGTCCCTTATCTATTAAGTCGAGTACTACTGTCAACTTATCTTTTACCCGTTTATTCTGTGGAGCACTAGAGGGCTTTCCATAATTCGATATCTGACAATTATTCCAGGGATGTAACTGATAATTCAATGTGTTTTTCCCAGCAAACAGTTCAACGCTAAAACCAATTGTAGCCTGATTGTTTTCTATCTTTTCTGTAAAAAGGAAAGGACGTTCCAAATGATATTTAGGAACGAATTCCAGACGAACGTTTCTCCATAAGCCTAAATTGAAAAAAGGTTCCATTGCACTTCCTCCCATCAGGAACCAACCTTTTACGATATTTCCCGGTCGATTCGGATTAAACGATGTTTTCCCATAATTGGCAGATATGACTTCTACAATCAGTTCATTATCCCCTCCATAATTTAAATTTTCACTTACATCTATGACGGGTCCCCCAAATATACCTCGATGCTTGCCTAGTTCTATGCCATTTAACCAGACCTTCGCAAAATAGTCAATACCATCAAAATTCAATATACAAGAGTACCCCTTCCGTTTTTGAGGTATTACAAAATGTTTTTTGTAATACCAAACTTTCTGTTCTAACTTTTCATGTTCCCTTGCATTCAAATGCTTATAAGGGTCTCCCAATATGCCCGCTTTATAATTAGCCATCTGAACAGAGGTCGGATATGCCACTGAAAACCAGTTATTCTCTTTAAGTTTTGCTAAGTTTTCAACAGGGATTTCTTCCGAACTCAACTCCCAACTTTGAGATAAATCGATATGCTGCTCTGCCTGCCTCGGATAAATATAATATGGAGACTCCAAATCTCTTACCTGTGCTTTCACTATCGAAACACAACATAAACAACACCATATAAAAATACATCTATACTTAAAAACGCTCTTTCTTACCATACTTTTTTCATTTAGCTATTAGACATAGATTCCATATAAAATCAATGATTTTCATTATTAAAACGCAATATAACCGAACGTCTGAAAGTGATATCCAGAGTATCATCCACGACATGGGCAACTTTTCTCACATCGCTCCAAGGATCATATTGTTCAACATCCGAGACTTTATTACTTAAAAATTGTAGTGGTAGTTTTACCGTCCTGCTATCCGGCAATTGATTTCCGATCAATTCAGTATGCCAATTACTTAAAGCATCTCGGCACCAAACTAAAGTATGCGTATTACCTTTCAAACAATAAAAACGAACCTGATCATACATAAAAAACACAGGCCGATACTGCTCTGTTATCGGATTTATATTTGCCGTCGCATGACTAAAACGTCCGAAGTGCCACCATAAATTATTCTTTTCTATATAATATTGCCAGTGCCAACTTTGTCCAGGAGCAGCAGCACCTGAAAAAAAAGGGGCAAAAATCAAATCATGTAACAAAACGCCTAACGTATCCGATTCATATAACTTGGATGGTCCGGAATGATGTGCCTCAACCGCACCCACTTCCGAGAGTATAACAGGTTTATCAACAACCATATTACGTAATAAAACGACCGCCTGACTTGACAAAGAATCCATAGGGGCCTGACAAATGTCCCAAGTGGCTCCAGGATCCAAATAACGATGAACCTGGGCTATCTCATTATTCGAAAGAGAAGAAAAATCCATATACCATTCCTGATATTTCTCATTATCAAAACTCCCCAGACTTTGCATAACCAAATGATGCGGAAAATAAGATTTAACAATAGGCAGCATTTCTCTTGTCCATTCCAGCTCCCCTGCTATTCCTTCGGAAAAACTTACAGAACTGATTTCATTCCACAATTCCCACCCCATAATAGTCGGATTATTCGCATATTTAGAGGCTAAAAAGGCGACCCTGTCCATATATAAATCTTTCCCCTGCTGTGTTTTGAAAAAATCATCCATATTGCCCAATGGTCCTCGGTTATCAAAAGAATAGATCGGTTTATCAAAAGCCACTGACGAAGAAAACGGGGCTGAATATCCTGTTAGTTTTCTGAAATTTTCCAAACAAAATTTGATCTTGATTCCATATTTCGTCGCCAACTCCAACAGTTTGTCAATGCGGTTTACTCTATTTTCATCAAACTCTCCAGCTTTCTTATGTTCAATCTCAAAAAATGGTGCACTCAACCAAATACGCGTGTAATTTCCTCCATTTTCCGAAAGATTGCGAAAACGCTGTTCATAAAGCTGTAAAACTTTTGTTTCATCCGTCTCAAAACGTTCCCAACAAATATTGGGACCTACAGGTATAAAGGGGGTACCATCCGAATATTCCAAATAACAAGGATGCACCTTACTCACCCGTATAAAGTTCTGATCACGTTCTTTTCCACAAGAGAAAAAAGAACAGAGAATCATCATATATAATATATTCCGTATAATATCAACTGATTCTTAAAAGTAACCACCTTTTGCTGTAATTTCCCGAACACTGTCTCCGTTTTGTACCCAAGAGAAAATCTTCTTCTCATTTTCACGTATCTCCTCCGAACGTAAAAGCACTTCATAAGCTATTTCCCTTGGTACAACTAAAACTCCATCGATATCTCCAAGTATTATATCACCCGGCTTAATCGTTACATCTCCGATTTTAATCGGAATTTGATAGTGAGTAATCAAACAGCGCCCCAAGCTACCATTCGATATCCGGTATTCGTAAAACACAGGAAAATCAGCATTCAAAATCTGATGTGTATCCCGTATTCCTCCATCTATACAAGCTGCTTTCAGTTTTTTCCCCTTAGCAGTCGCTGTCATTACACCTCCCCACAAAGTTGCTTTATCATCCCGACTTGTATCCCAGACAATAAAATGGTCCTCCTGCATCTCATCCAGCATCTGGGTTCGATATTCCATCTCACCCTTTATCTTTACGTTCGGTGCACTTTTGACAGTAAATGCAAAACCGGCAACAGAATGATATTCACGTAAAGGTTTAATCCTACCAGGCAAAGCTTGCTCCAAAAGACAAAATTCACGCATCACATCGTTTACAGCTCCTGTATATAACTGCTCATATCGAAATAATAATTCTTTATCCGGTATGGAAAACTTTTTCGAAGATATTCCTTCACGATCCTGAATCAATTTTTCCAGATTCATCATTCCGATTTCTTTCTTATACTGATCTACGCTCATAACTCTTTTATTTTTAATTAATCACTCAGGTAAACTCATTCCACCATCTACCAATATATCCGCACCGGAAATATAGCGTCCAGCTTCGCTACACAAAAGTAACGCCATAGAAGCCAGATCATCCGGTTCTCCAATATATCCTAATGGAATATTCTTTTCTATTTTTGTTTTGAAAACTTCATTCGACAAAACTTCCTCATTACGGACCGTTCCGATCACCCCAGGAGCCAAATTGTTAATCGTTATTCCTTTATTCCCCAATTGCCAAGCAAGATTTTTCACCATATTCAATTGAGCAGCTTTTGAAGCTGCATAAACGATCATTTGCTTACTCGGCCTGTTCTGCTGAACGGAGCCTAACGTAACAATTCTTCCCCAACCTTTCGATTCCATATGAGGCACACAACATTGCATCAACTCCAGCGAAGCTCTTACATTCACATTCATTTGGGTATTAAACTCAGATAAGGTCACATCTTCCCATTTCTTACGAATCTGAATAGAAGCATTCAAAACTAAAATATCAACTTCAATTCCTAATTTTTGCAGCAACAGTTGAAAGTCAGAAGCCAGCGTGTCTGATAATAAATCGTATTCCCATAACCACGCTTTTGTTCCCATCTTCAGCACATCCCGTAAAGTTGCTTCCGCCAATTGGTGATTGCTTCGGTAATTGATCACAACATTCGCTCCATGTTCAGCCAAAGCTAAAGCGATGGAGCGGCCAATTCCTTGGCCAGCTCCTGTAATCAATGCAGTTTTTCCCGTTATATCAAACAAATGCTTCACTCCCATAACGATTCTTATTAAATACCACCTACAATCGGATACCAATTTGGTTTATACGGATCTTGATGAAAACGAGCGTAATAGTCTCCCATCTTCTCGTAATACCGCTCATATTTTTCCATCTTTTCTTCGTCTAAAGCAACTCCTAAACCCGGTCCTTCCGGTACTTTTATAGCCCCATTGACATATTGCAGTTTTCCACCCTGAATAATATCATCTTCCAAATAATGATAATGGGCATCTCCCGGCATAGTCATTTGAGGGATGGTAGATGCTGTATGTAACATAGCCGCCAATTCAATACCGAATTCTGCTCCGGAATGCATAGCTACCCCTAAATTAAACGTACGACAAACCGCAGTCAAATCTTTTACCCCCCGCGGGCCTTCCCAATAATGTAAATCCGTCAATATAATATCTATTGATTTCATATGGATAGAAGGGCCCAAATCATCAAATTTATTCGGATACATATTAGTTGCCAAAGGAATACGAACCTGTTCCCGGACAGCCTTCATACCTTCTATGCCCCAAGAGGGATCTTCAAAATATTGTAGTTCCAACTCTTCCATCCTATGACCAGCTTTTATGGCTGTCGCAACACTCCATACTCCATTAGGATCAATCCGTAAACCGAAATCATCTCCTAACTTCTGCCGGCATAATTGCAACACTTTCACTTCTTCCATCGGATCCATGACACCGGCTTTCAGTTTCATTGCTGTAACACCCAGTTCATTGTTCAACTGTACGCAATAATCGGCCATATCCTCCGCACAGGTATCATGCCCACCACCCGGACGATCATAACGCCAAAACAAATAAGCGATCATTGGAATTGAATCACGCAATTTACCACCAAGAAGCTGGTGCATCGGAACATTAAACGCTTTCCCCATAATGTCCAAACAGGCTATCTCTATTGCACCATACAAACGGGAATTGGAGATATAATAAATACTTCTCAGAACTTTCATCTTGATAGCCTCCAGGTCCATCGGGTTCATTCCGATAATGCGCGGTTTCAACTTAAGCAAAGCCGCTCTTGAATCTCCGCCACCAACTTCACCCAATCCTACAATTCCTTCATCCGTAATAAGTTCCAAGATTGTTCTCAATAAATAACCCGGATGTACTCCCGTGTTATGCCGTAACATACAATTCATAGGAATTGCAACACAACGGACTTTCATGTCTACGATCTTCATTTCTTTATACTTATTTTAAGTGATACTCTATAACTTGTTCCTTTCCAAACTTATCTGTATAAGTAATATGATACTTACCTTTAAACCCTCGAAATTCCACATTCCCGTTTTTACTGGCTTTTACGGTCATATTAGTTTTCCATTCATGATTGATCAAATTATCAAGTGCATAAAATGATTGTTTGGGATCCATGTTTCTGGTGAACAATCCAGAAACAGATGGTTCTCCCGGTGCACCACAATCATCTACCACATTCCACCATGTGATTCCCATCATATTTTTAACACTGAACCACAGGCGATACAGGTTTTGTGCGATAATAGCCTGTATTTTTTGTCCTCGGTCATCATTGCCTGGAGATGTTATCGTGATTTCACTTAAATGAATCGGTAATCCTGTTTCCGAAATTCGGTTCATGATAGTCCAAATCTGATTCGGAGTCTGGATTTCTTTACCAGCAGCAATATCCAAACATTGTTGCGGTTTGAACAAATGCATTTGAGAACCAGCAACATTTATCTTCGCCCCTCTTTTCATCAAATCTTTTACTTGCTCCGGATACTCCGGACCAGTCCAATAATCATTGATATTCAAAAGGACATTATTCGAAAACACCTGATTGGCTGTTTTGAAAGCTTCAAATGTATAATCTCCCGGCATTATCCCATAATTACTTTTACAGAGCCCGGAACCCGGAACCATTGCTCCTTTGGCAAAATCTTGTGCACTCTCATTGACAACATCCCAACTACTGACACGGTCCCCATAATATTTAGCGATCTCTACAATTCGTTTTTCAAACAACTCCTTTAACTTTTTCGTCAAATTAGGAAATTTCGTTTCTAATTGAGCAACAGTCATATTTTTGTACTTATCTGTGTATTTTTCGCCATCCAAATAA
>ULYK01036360.1_pt1 | contig 12362 bp, 12 predicted proteins | sample 1962061 | NCBI WGS metagenome assembly ULYK01 (sample SAMEA4835860, study PRJEB28245) | human gut metagenome | biome: gut microbiome; material: fecal sample | place: Denmark | collected 2008
CTGGCGAGAGAAGGGACGGCTGCGCCGCGGCGGAAAACGGCTGGCTCAAGGCGGAGTGCGGCGAGTCCTGGTTCCATGGGGCTTTGACCAGTGGCCTGTGCTGGAGCGCTGGGGGCTGAGCGGCGTAGATCCTGTCCCGTTTCTGCGTTTTTATGCCCCACAGATCGTGCTGGCTGCGTTGAAGCGGCGGGGGATCCCTCCGGAGAGCGCCACCGTAGCCCTTCGAAGCCGGAGCGTGGACCGGGATATGGCCCGAACAGCTCAGCTGTTGTGTCCCTTAGTACGTCAGGTAGCTGTCAACGCGCCCCAGGGTGGGGAAGAACTGTCTTCGTGGCTTCGCAGAGAATATGGCCTGCCGGTGCAGCCGGATGGGACGGAGGTGTCCCTGGCGGTCTACTTTGACGGAGAGGGAGCGGGGAAGAAGGATCTGCTGCTGTGGGGGACAGCGCCTCAGCTGGGAGAGGTGATCCCCCAGGCAGAGGCATTGGCTCCCCAGGACCGGCAGGATCTGTGCCTCTTGGCGGCTCTGTGGGAAACGGGAAAAATTGGCAAATTTGAGCTAGAATTTACTTGACACAGGGCGGAAAAGTAACTATAATAACACAGACTGTATCCTTATAACTTTTTATAGTTATCCTGTATATTTGACCGGGTCCGGAGGCGCTGTCCTCCGGCCTAAGTTTGGAAAGGTGTGCGAGATATCATGGCGAAAGAATATAAACTGACTCCTCAGCGCCTGCAGGAGCTGCAGGACGAGCTGGTCTATCTGAAGACGGTGCGCGAGAAGGAGGTTGCGGAGCTGATCAAGGAGGCCCGCTCCTTCGGCGACCTGAGCGAGAACAGCGAGTACGATGAGGCTAAGACCGAGCAGGGCAAGCTCTACTCCCGCATTGCTGAGGTGGAGGAGATTCTGAGCAACTATGTAGTCATTGACGAGAGCGACGACGGCGGCAACTATGTGCGCATCGGCTCCACCGTGACCGTGCTGGACAAGGAGTTTGACGAGGAGCTGGTCTATAAGATCGTAGGCTCCCAGGAGGCCGATCCCATGAACGGGGTCATCTCCGAGGACTCTCCCTTTGGCCGTGCCCTGCTGGGTAAGAATGTGGGCGACGACGTGGTTGTGGACGCTCCCGCCGGCAGCGTGGAGTACAAGCTGCTGAAGGTAGAGCGGTAAGAATACAAACTCCGGAATCCCGGAGAGAAAGAGATAGGAGTGCGCGCATACATGGCCGAGAAGAATAACAACGCGGTTCCCCAGGAGGAGAACCTGTCCCAGCTGCTTCAGATCCGCCGGGACAAGCTGAAGGACCTGCAGGAGAGCGGCAACGATCCCTTCCAGATTACCCGCTATGCGGTGGACAACGATTCCGCCAATATCAAGGAAAATTTTGACGCCCTAGAGGGTCAGCCGGTGTCCATTGCCGGCCGCCTCATGTCCAAGCGCGGCATGGGCAAGGTGTCTTTCTGTGATCTGCAGGACAAGTCCGGCCGCATCCAGCTCTACGCCCGGAAGGACGAGATGGATGAGGAGGAATATAACCGCTTTAAGAAGTACGACATCGGCGATATCGTGGGCGTGCAGGGCGAGGTGTTCCGCACCCAGCGTGGCGAGATGTCTGTCCGTGTGCAGAAGGTGACCCTGCTGAGCAAGTCCCTGCTGCCCCTGCCTGAGAAGTTCCACGGCCTGACCAACACGGAGCTGCGTTACCGCCAGCGCTATGTGGACCTGATCGTCAACCCCGAGGTGAAGCGGAATTTCATCATCCGCTCCCAGTTTATCAAGTACGTCCGTGACTTCATGGATGCCCGTGGCTTCATGGAGGTGGAGACCCCTGTTCTCAATACCATCTCCGGCGGCGCCACTGCCCGGCCCTTCATCACCCACCACAACACCCTGGATATCGACATGTATATGCGTATCGCCACCGAGCTGCCCCTGAAGCGGCTCATCGTGGGCGGCATGGACCGGGTGTACGAGATCGGCCGTATCTTCCGCAATGAGGGCATGGACCCCAAGCACAATCCTGAGTTCACCACCATCGAGCTCTATCAGGCCTATGCCGATTTTAACGACATGATGGACCTCTTCGAGGACCTGCTGTCCTCCGCCGCTCAGAAGATCCTGGGCACCTATCAGGTGGAGTGGCAGGGCGAGAAGATCGACCTGACCCCCGGCTGGCCCCGTATGCCCATGCACGAGGCGGTCAAGAAGTACTGCGGCATCGACTTTATGGCCATCACTTCCGACGAGGAGGCCGTGGCTGCCGCCAAGTCCATCGGCGTAGAGCTGCCTGAGACCGCCGACAAGACCTGGGGCAACGCTCTGTACGAGTGCTTTGACCAGAAGGTGGAGGAGAAGCTCATTCAGCCCACCTTTATCACCATGCACCCCGTGGACGTGTCCCCCCTGGCCAAGCGCTCTCCCAGCGATCCTCGCCTCACCGAGCGCTTCGAGCTGTTCATCTGCCACAGCGAGATGGGCAACGCCTTCTCCGAGCTCAACGACCCCATCGACCAGCGCCAGCGCTTCCAGAAGCAGGTGGAGCTGCGTGACAAGGGCGACGACGAGGCCGGTATGATGGACGAGGACTTCCTCACCGCTCTGGAGTACGGTCTGCCTCCCACGGGTGGTCTGGGCATCGGTATCGACCGCTGCGTCATGCTGCTGACCAACTCCGACTCCATCCGTGAGGTCATTCTGTTCCCCACCATGAAGCCCGAGGGCGTGAAGAAGGAGGAGAAGGCTGCGCCTGCTCCTGCCCAGGCTCCTGCGGAGAAGATCGACTTCTCCAAGGTGGAGATCGAGCCCCTGTTTGCCGACTTTGTGGACTTTGATACCTTTGCCAAGTCCGATTTCCGGGCCGTGAAGGTAAAGGAGTGCGAGGCGGTCAAGAAGAGCAAGAAGCTCCTCAAGTTTGTCCTGGATGACGGCACTGGCACCGACCGCGTGATCCTCAGCGGTATCCACGATACCTATGAGCCCGAGGAGCTGGTGGGCAAGACCCTGATTGCTATCACCAACCTGCCTCCCCGCAAGATGATGGGCATTGACTCCTGCGGTATGATCATTTCTGCTATCCACCACGAGGAGGGCGTGGAGAAGCTCCACTGCCTGATGGTGGACGACCACATCCCCGCCGGCGCCAAGCTGTATTGATTTCTGGTATTTGGGGAATCAAATAAGACAAAGTAGAGAACAGAGCTCTGGGTTATCCAGAGCTCTGTTTTTTGTCATTATCAAGGGGTTGACAAAGAAGCTATGAAAGCTATAATAAGTAATTGGTTACGTATTTGTGGGAGGTGAGACAATGCCGGGTATGATGCCGTTTGGATTAAAAATTGCCATTATTAATCGGGCGTTCCGAAAACGGATGGATGAGAAAGCGGCCGACATGGGGCTGACCTCTGTGCAGCTCCGAGTGCTGGGGTCTATCAGCCGATTGGAGGCCTCTGGTGAGACAGAAGTTCATCAGAATGATTTGGAGCGAATCGAGCATGTGACCCATCCAGCGATGACGAAGCTTCTCCAGCGCTTGGAAAGCAAAGGATTTATCCAATGCGTTCCCAGTGCGAAGGACCGGCGCTACAAGAAGATCACCTGTACTGAGAAATCCACAGGGATTTATAAGATGATCCTGGCGCAGGATCAAGAGGTCCTAGATGAAATCTGCAAGGGTTTTACCAAGCAGGAGAAGGAGGCCTTGCTTCAAACCACCGATCTGATACTGCGCAATATTGATTCCCAATAATCTTTTTAGAAAAATGAATTTCCCAGGCAGTGAGCCGAGGAGAACACTCGGATTCACTGCCTGCTTTTTTGCACAAATAGGTAACTAGTTACTTAATTAAGGAGAGAATGAGAATGGAACAAACAATATCATCAACCAGTAAAAGTCCCTTTGCAACCGAACCTATCGGGCGTTTGATCGTCAAATTTGCAGTTCCTTGTGTAATTTCTCTGTTGGTAAACTCGCTTTATAACATTGTGGATCAAATTTTTATCGGATGGGGCGTAGGTTACTTGGGAAACGGAGCTACCAACGCTGTTTTTCCCATCACGATTGTGGCCCTGGCCTTATGCCTGATGATTGGCGACGGCGGTGCGGCCTATCTCAGTTTAAAGCTGGGCGAGGGTGACATTGCCAGTGCCAAACGGGGAGTGGGCAATGCTATCGTGATGGTGGTGGTAGTCAGTATTGTACTGGCCGCATTGTTCCTGATCTTTATTGATCCCATCCTGACCCTGTTTGGCGCCACAGACACTTTGCGGGAGTATGCTTTGCAGTATGGTACTATTATCGGAGTCGGACTGCCCTTCATGATGATCCCCGGAGCGGTCAATTCCATGATCCGGGCCGACGGAAGTCCCAAGTATGCCATGCTGTCCATGGCGCTGGGTGCTGTGGTCAATACCATCCTGGACCCTGTCTTTATTTTTGTATTCCATATGGGAGTGCGGGGGGCAGCCATTGCTACGGTGATCGGACAGGTGGCTACCTTTGTTATGGCCGTCACCTACCTGTTCCGGTTCAAGACCTTCCGCATTGACCGCAGTGCTTTCCGAATGAAAGCAAAGACCTGCACCACCGTGCTCAGTCTGGGTGTCAGCAGTTTTATCACACAGTTTGCCATCACCATCGTCATGGCACTGACCAACAACCTGCTGGTTTCTTATGGAGCCCTGTCCATCTACGGCTCTGAGATTCCCATGACTGCCAGCGGTATTGTTATGAAGGTCAATCAGATCCTCATCTCCATCCTCGTTGGTATCGCCGTGGGTGCACAGCCTATCATTGGTTTTAACTACGGTGCCAAAGATTTTACTCGTGTAAAAAAAGCGTTGGATATTGCCCTTGTGGCCTCTGAGATCATTGCCATCATTGCCTTCTTGATCTTCCAGTTTGCCCCCATGTCTGTGGTTTCGCTGTTTGGATCCGAGGAGGGCCTGTATAACGAGTTTGCGGTGAAAGCATTTCGTATTTTCTTGATGTTGTGCCCTCTGACTGGGTTTCAGACCGTGGTTGCCGTATATTTGCAGGCGGTGGGCAAGCCCCTCAAGTCGGCGATCTTATCCCTGGCCCGTCAGATTATTTTCTTTGTACCTGCTGCCGTTCTGCTGCCGAAGTTCCTGGGCGTGGTAGGTGTGCTTTGGACAGGGCCTGTGGCCGATGGTCTGGCCTTCCTGCTGTCGGTTGGATTGCTGATCTATGAGAGAAAGCAGTTAAAAGAAATTGAACGGGCGGAATAAGCAAAGAACGATTTGTGTACTGCGAAAGGAGCGATCGTATGAAAAACCGGATTATTACCATCAGCCGTGAGTTTGGAAGTGGTGGACGTACCATTGGCAAAGAAGTAGCAGAAGAACTTGGGATTCCCTGTTATGACAGTGAACTGATTGAGAAAGTGGCATCGGAGAGCGGATTTGATGCCAATTACATCAAGGATGCGGGAGAGTATGCTCCTGGCGGATTTCTCTCCTCGGCGTTTTCCCACCGCTCCTCCGGACCCAATAATGCGGATTATTTGTGGAAAATCCAGTACAAGATCATTACTGAATTGGCGGAGAAGGGACCCTGTGTCATTGTGGGACGGTGCGCGGACTATATTCTTCGAGAGAGAGCAGACTGTCTGCTGGTGTTTATCCACGCAGATTTAGCCTTCCAGGCGGAGCGGATCGTCAAGGAATATGGAGAGCGGGAGGAATCCCCGGAGCAGCGCTTGAAGGACAAGGACAAGCGCCGCGCAGCCTATCATCGCTTCTATACCAATATGAAGTGGGGACACGCACAAAATTATGATGTTACTCTGAACAGCGGGACGCTTGGAATTGATAAGTGCGTGGATATTATTAAAGATCTCTATTGAGGTGATGTACAGGGAAGAGAACCGTAAGGTTTCTTTTCATGTCCAATCATCCTTTTCAGAAGAAAAAAGAAGCCGCCCTTCCCAAAGCGGGAAGGGCGGCAAATATTTAGGCGGTGTGATGGTCGTGGCAGTGACAGCCGCTTCCGCAGTTGCCGGGGCAGCCTGCGCAGTGCTTGCCTGCCTTGTGATCTTTCCACATGGCGCGGCCGGCCAGGCCTGCGCCCAAAATTACGATTGCTAATACAATGAAAGTTCCCATAATAAACTCCTTGATCTTATGCGCGGCTGACCGAGCGGCGGGCGGAGAGCTGCTCCTGCTCACTGGGACGGTAGCCTTTGCGCACCAGCAGATAGATAATAGCGGCCAGAGCCAGGATGGCGGCGATGGTGCCAACGCCAAATGCCACTTCACCAAGGGCCAGACCCACCAGCTGATAAACAATCAGAGAGACCACATACGCAAAGCCACACATGTAGCCGATAGCAGCCAGAGTCCACTTGGGGTTGTTCATCTCCCGCTTGATGGCGCCCATCGCGGCAAAGCAGGGGGCGCATAGCAGATTGAAGATCATGAAGGCGTAGGCGGCGATAGGCGTGAAGTGTTCAGCCATCTCTAACGACAGATTGCCCGGGAACGTAACACCGAAGGTGGACACCACTTCCTCCTTGGCAATGAGGCCGGTGACAGTGGCCACAGTAGCCTGCCAGGTGCCGAAGCCCAGGGGAGCGAAGATGAAGGCAACTGTCTTGCCGATGGAGGCCAGCAGGGAATCGTTGTTGTCGGCTACCATGCCAAAGCCGTCAGCGGTGAAGCCAAAGCCCTGAAGGAACCAGAGAATGATGGAGCTGAGCAGGATGACGGTGCCGGCCCGCTTAATGAAGGACCAGCCGCGCTCCCAGGTGGCGCGAAGGACATTGCCACGGGTGGGGACATGATAAGCGGGCAGCTCCATGACAAAGGGGGCGGGCTCGCCGGCGAAGGCTTTGAACTTCTTCAGCATGACGCCGGAGATAATGACTGCTGCCACACCGATAAAGTAGGCGGAGGTAGCGACCCAAGAGGAGCCGCCGAACAGAGCGCCGGCAAACAGGGCGATGATGGGCATCTTGGCGCCGCAGGGGATAAATGCGGTGGTCATAATGGTCATCTTCCGGTCGCGGTCCTGTTCAATGGTCCGGGAGGCCATGATGCCGGGGACGCCGCAACCGGTGGCCACCAGCATGGGAATAAAACTCTTGCCGGACAGGCCGAAGCGGCGGAAGATTCGGTCCATGATAAAGGCGATACGAGCCATGTAGCCGCAATCCTCCAGCAGAGCCAGCAGGAAGAAAAGCACCAGCATCTGAGGCACAAAGCCCAGAACAGCGCCCACACCGCCCACAATGCCGTCCAGCACCAGGCCGGAGACGACCTCGTTGCAGCCGATGCTGTTGAGGAGGTTCTCGACCAAGACAGGGATGCCAGGTACCCAGGTGCCATACTCCGTGGGATCGGGCTCCTCAACGGTAAGGGCCTCTTCAAAGTGGGAGAGGTCCACGGTCTCGGTGGTGGTGACGCCGGTCTCATCGTCATAGAAGTAGACGTCGGTGGTGAGATCAGCGGTCTGAGCGGCAAAGGCCTGGATCATAGCATCGTCCAGGGTGCCATCTTCCCGGGCGGCAGTAAACTCACTGGTGTCCACGCCGGCCTTTTCCGCCGCGGCCAGGAAGCCCTCAATCACAGTATTGGCCTCCTCGTGAGCACCAGAGGCCTCTTCCCAGACCTCCGTGTCTGCGGTGAAGGGGACAAACCAGCCGTCTCCAAACAGGCCGTCGTTGGCCCAGTCAGTGGCTTTGGTACCAATAGAAACCGTCCAGCTTCCCATGGAGATGGCGTAAACCAGAGCCATGATCACCACAAAGATGGGCAGGGCCAGGATACGGTTGGTGACGATCTGGTCAATACGGTCGGAGGGAGTCAGGCCGGTGCGGGCCTTTTTCACTACGCTGCCAATGATGGAGGTGATGTACTGATAGCGCTCATTGGTGATGATGGATTCACCGTCATCGTCCAATTCTTCTTCGCAGGCAGCGATAGTTTCCTGAATCTCAGCGGGCAGCTTCATGCGTCCCTCAAGGGAAGCCAAGACCTTTTCATCTTTCTCAAACAGTTTGATAGCGTACCAGCGTAGCTGGCTGGCATCCACATGGCCGGAGATATTATTTTCAATTACTTCCAGCGCCTGCTCCACCCGCTTCTGGAACGAATGAACCGGACGGAAGGGCTCCTTTAGAGAGGCCACCTCAATCGCCTTGTTATACAGCTCCTTCAGTCCGGAGCCCCGCAGCGCAGAGACCTCAATGACCGGGCAGCCCAGCTTTTCCGACAGCTTGATGCTGTTGATCTGGTCGCCGCGCTTTTTGATAACATCCATCATGTTCAGCGCGACCACCACAGGGATCCCCAACTCCAGGACCTGAGTGGTGAGGTAGAGGTTGCGCTCAATGTTGGTAGCGTCCACCAGATTGATGATCACATCAGGATGTTCATTGAGCAGGTAGTTTCGGCTGACCACCTCTTCCAAGGTGTAAGGGGAGAGGGAGTAGATGCCGGGCAGATCAGTGACAGTGACATCGGGATGTCCTTTCAGTTTGCCTTCCTTCTTTTCTACTGTAACGCCAGGCCAGTTGCCCACATATTGGTTGGCTCCGGTCATGGCGTTGAACATGGTGGTTTTGCCGCAGTTTGGGTTGCCCACCAGTGCCATGCGAATGGACATGATTGCTTCCTCCTTTTAATTAGCTTATGCTAATCCATAGACAAAAATAAAAGCGGTCAAACAGAACCGGTGGAATTACTCCACCAGGATCATATCTGCATCCGCCTTGCGCAGAGAAAGCTCGTAGCCTCGGACGGTCACTTCGACCGGATCGCCCAGAGGAGCCACCTTGCGCACAAAAATGCTGGTACCTTTGGTGATTCCCATGTCCATGATCCGGCGCTTGACGGGGCCTTCTCCCTGCAGCTTTTGTACGGTGACGGTTTCACCGCACTTGACCTGCTTGAGTGTCTTACTCATCGCTATGTTCTCCTTTCCAACCACATCCAAAGCACGTCATACCATAATGCGGTTTGCCATGCTCTGACTGATAGCCACCCGGCTATCCTTTACATTAACGATCAGATTTCCATTGAGCTGAGCGATTACTGTAACGGGCTGCCCAACGGTAAAACCCAGATTCTCCAGAAATCGACGGGGCTCATCCTTGCCGCGAATGGCCTTAATATTTGCCACGCAGCCAGTTTGCGAGAGGGAGAGGGGCATAATAGGAATCACTCCTTTCTCAGTATAGATATTTTGCAGTTTGCGATGTCTAACCAATTAACAGGGTAAGTTTACCACCGCTAACTGTGGTTGTCAATAGCTAACTGAATTTTAAGTATCTGTTTTCATTGACTTTTTTTCTGCAGTTGGGTATGATTATATGTGCTGAGTATAGGGTTCAGCAGCTGTAGAATATCATCCAAAGGAAAAGTTGATATGCGGGTATGGCGGAATTGGCAGATGCGCAGGATTTCGGTGCTGTCACCTCAGTGGAGAATTACCGTTCCATTTCTGGTGCCCGCGATCTTTAAAACTGAATATGCGCCTGTGATGGAATTGGTAGACATGCGAGATTTAGGTTCTCGTGCAGCAATGCGTGTGGGTTCGAGTCCCTTCAGGCGCACCATGACAAGTGTTCTTATAGCATTTGAAGCGCTGTAAGAACGCTTGTCTTTTTTGTTATTTTTATTCAGCAACTTTGGCTAGGATGTAGTTAACGAATGCGCCTTTTCAGACCGGATTTTAGAGAGAACTTGGTTTACAGTACGTCTGAGAAATGTTTTGGCTGGTCAATCAATGTGGATATCCATTTCAGTCTAATCGTACCGAGACGGATGTCTGCATTCGTAGTAAGTCAATTTTAAGCTCTATTTTATGGCCCTATTTTTCCAAATAATATCAAGAAAAATTATTTCGCGCTGTATGGTAGGAAGTTTCTCCAAAGCTTTTTGGATAGAAACGGCATCAAGAACTATGTCGTCAAGCTATGGAGAGAAATTGCTTTGCTCGTTTGATATGGTATCAACCGATAGAGTTCGGTTGTGAAATCTAAAGTCGCCCATACACTTATTGTGTGCGATCGTAAAAATATTGCTATTGAATTTTTCCAAGGATGATAGCTTCCTATGTTTTGTATCACAGCAACAAACACATCTTGGGTGATATCATAAGCATCTTGTTCGTGCCCAATCATTTTAAAAGTATATCCGTAGATACGGGAATACCAACGCCGTATCAAAATATCCAGTGCACTTCTGTTACCAGATTTGATGCCACGTATTAAATCAAAGTCGCTGTATTCCATCGACTCACCACCTTGTACATAAGTATAACGAAATGGTGCTAAGAAAAGGATGAACACTTTTCAGAGAAATCCAAAATAGAAGATGACCGTAGGACAAGGGCAAATTACCTACAACACGCCTTTGCAAAGTTGATTCTGTCATGGCGTTTGTGGTATAGTGAGGCAATAGGACGGCCTGCGGGTCGAACTGTCAGACCAATGGATGGGCGGGATCATGAAGATGAGCGCAGAGATCATGATTGTGGACGATGAGGCAGCCATTGCCGACTTGGTAGATGTCTATTTGAAAAATGAAGGATACACAGTCCACAAATTTTATACTGCCACACAGGCGCTGGAATGTGTGGAGCAGAAGCGGCTGGATCTGGCCATTCTGGATGTGATGCTTCCGGATATGGACGGATTTACGCTCTGCCAGAAGATCCGGGAGAGGCATCTCTTTCCCATCCTGATGCTCACCGCGAAGGTGGAAGATATGGACAAAATCACCGGCCTTACCCTGGGGGCGGACGACTATATTACAAAGCCCTTCAATCCTTTGGAGTTGGTAGCGCGGGTAAAGACCCAGCTGCGGCGCTACACCCGCTACAACCCAAGCAGCGGCTGTGGAGAGGAGATCCCCCAGGAGTACGACATTCGGGGACTACAGATTTCCAAAGCCAATCATAAGTGCTTTCTTTTTGAGGAAGAGCTTTCCCTTACACCTTTGGAATTTTCTATCCTTTGGTACCTGTGCAGCCGGCAGGGCCAGGTGGTGTCAAGCGAGGAGCTTTTTGAGGCAGCTTGGGGCGAAAAGTTTATGGACAGCAACAATACTGTTATGAGCCACATCGCCCGCTTGCGGGAAAAGATGCACGAGAACAGCCGCAAGCCGAAATTTATCAAGACGGTTTGGGGGGTGGGATATACCATTGAGTAAACAGCGGATTCAAAAAGAGCGGGAAGAGCGGGGAAAACGGGCTGGCCTGCGTACCTGGGCGCTTTACCTGCTGGCTCTGGCTGCCTGGGTGACGGCGGTGATCGCCCTGGCTTTGCTGGGCTTCTTGGTGTGCTCCCGATTTACCTGGTATGAGAACAATCCCCTCTATCAATTTCTTGACTGGGTGCGGGATTATATCGTGTTCGTCTGCATCGTGGTGGTATTGGCGGGTTGGGTGGTCATCAGCTATTATTTTATTGCACGCTCTGCCCGGGATTTGGAGTGGCTGCTCTCCGGGGCGGAGGAACTGGCCCATCCTACAGATGCTCCGATCCGTCTGCCGCAAGGACTAAAAAATGCCGAGGACCAGCTGAATCTGGCCCGGGAACAGGCTCTGCGGGCCGCTCAGGCGGCCATAGATGCCGAGCAGCGGAAAAGCGACCTGGTGGTCTACCTAGCCCACGACCTAAAAACACCCCTTACCAGCGTTATCGGTTACCTCACCCTTCTGCGGGACGAGCCAGAGCTCTCCCCGGCCATGCGGGCGCGCTATACCGGTGTGGCTTTGGAGAAGGCTGAGCGGTTGGAGGACCTCATCAATGAATTCTTTGATATTACCCGCTTCAGCCTTACCCATTTGGAACTGGAGAAGGGAGACACCGATCTGAAGCGGATGCTGGAGCAGATGTGCAGCGAGTTTGGACCGGTCCTGGCCCAGAGGGGGATGACCTGCCAGCTGGACCTGCCTGGGGAGCTGCGGGCGGTCTGTGATTCGGACAAAATAGCCCGGGTTTTCGATAATCTGCTCAACAACGCCTGTCACTATGCCTACTCCGATTCAGTTCTTCGAGTGGCAGCCCGGGCAGAAGAGACAAAAATCGTGATGACCTTCTGCAACGCCGGCCCTACTATTCCCCCGGAAAAGCTTGCCCGGATGTTTGAGCAGTTTTTCCGTCTGGATGCCTCCCGGGGCACCCGCACTGGAAACGCCGGACTGGGTTTGGCTATCGCCAAAGAGATCGTGGAGGCTCACGGTGGCACCATTACCGCTCGGAGTGAGGGAGAAGAGGTGCTCTTCACGGTTACTTTGCCTCGGTAAGGAAATTGTAAGAATTTCTACAAGAAATTGCAGTAATTTTAAAACGCAAATTGCAATAACAAGTTGGACACCCCGTGGTAAAAACCT
>ULYK01054627.1_pt1 | contig 12314 bp, 7 predicted proteins | sample 1962061 | NCBI WGS metagenome assembly ULYK01 (sample SAMEA4835860, study PRJEB28245) | human gut metagenome | biome: gut microbiome; material: fecal sample | place: Denmark | collected 2008
CGCAGCAGAATCTCCACTCCTTTTTCTCCACGCAGGTATTTCTCGTAAGATCTCTCGACACCTAACTTTCCTATATAATCTCCGCGAATGTAATATCCTTCTTCATCCGCCTCCATATCCTTGGCAGATACCTCACCGATATCTCCCAAAGCATGGGCAGCCGCATTGTAAGAATATTGCCGGATCGTACGCCGCTGAATATAAAAACCGGGAAACTTAAACAGTTTCTCTTGAAAGACGCCACACTCTTCAGCAGAAAGCTGCGACATGAAAAGCTGGTTGGTATAGCGGGAATATCCCGGATTGCGGCGGCGGTCTTTCATATCACTCATAATCTTGAGGAACTGGGCACGGGTGATACCCAACGACTCACATAAATCGAGTGTATCCAGATTTTCCACCTCTTTCGGAACGAGGGTGATATCATAAGCCGGTTGGTTGAACACCAGCAGTTTGCCGTTACGATCGTAAATAGCTCCCCGCGAAGGGTATTGAATTTTATTCAGGAAAGCATTGCTGTCGGCATTTTTCTTGTAGTCGTCTGTCGTTATCTGCAAGACAAAGAGGCGTATCAGATAAATCAACACAATAGTTAAAGCAATACCCCCGATAACAAATTTCCGCTTCTCTAATCTATAATCTTTTGCCATTCCTATCTCCTTATTCCTTCTACAGCAAGAATGCAGGTTAAAGTCAGAAGGGTGCATGAGATCACCCGCAATAACAACAGCCAGATGCTGGTAAATGAGAAGAACTCAATGCTGAGTAATGCCAGACTATGCACGAAAACGCTTGCCGTGGTATATTTCAGAAAAGGAGTAATACCCATGCTCTTGAAAGACGGGATGATACTGTCCAGATTGTCACGCGGAGTAAACAGACGCAGCAATGACGGACGCAGAAAGGCCAGCAACACGGTTGCCGCAGCATTCATCCCCGGAGTATCGGCAAAGATATCAATGGTTAGTCCGAAAAAGAAAGCCCACAGCATCAATTCATTCCGGGAAGTTCCGGAAGCGAACTTCAGTATAAAGTAAATGTAGAGAAAAGGAGTAGCATATCCGGCAATATGTACATTGTTCAGGATAAGCACCTGAAGAAGTACCAGCCCGACGAACCATCCAATTCTATGTATATAGGTAATTATCATTATTTCGTAGTCTTATTTTCCAGTTCTTTCTGTTCCTGCTGACCGTTCCGGGCTATCACCCGCACATCACTCACCTTTCCGAAATCGGTAGCCAACTTGATTTTCAACAAATAAGACAACCCGTCATGTGAGTCGGACATATCATCAACTGTTCCGACCATGATTCCCTCGGGGAATACGGTAGAAAAGCCGCTTGTCACTACTGTATCACCCAGATTAAACTCTGCATGACGAGGCAAATCTTTCAGATAAGCATACCGGGAATCTCCATGTTCCCACTTCAGATAACCGAAATAATCACTTCCGACAATCTTGCAACTGACATTCGACTTACTGTTCAACACCGAAATCACTACCGAATAGGAAGGGGATGTTTCATAAACAATTCCCACAATTCCGTTTCCATCCACCACTCCCATTTCAGGGCGGATGCCGGAAGAAGAGCCTTGATCGAGCGTAATGTAATTATCCGCCTGATTCAGACTGTTCTTTATGACACGTGCTTTGAACAACTGATAATCTGTCTGAGGTATCTCCTTGATACTGTTTACAGTGACAGAATCTACCTGATGCTCCCGCAACGCCTTTTCCAGATTAGTGATTTGTTGTTCGAGTGCCATGTTACGGTCCAGCAAGTCTTCGTTGACCGACTTAAGATGAAAATAAGAGCTTATTCCTCCCGAAACTTCATAAACTGCCCCTACAACCACATTGGCAGAAGTGAAAAAAGTACTCTGCTGGTAGCTGTTGAACCGAAATAACAAAACAAAACTGGCTACCTCTAATACGATGAAGAGGAACCAGTAATTGTATTTCAAAAGGAAGTTTATTAAATTCCGCATGAATAATGATCCGTATTATTTTATCTCATCAAGAAAGAGAAACGGTCTACATTCTTTAATGCCACACCTGTACCTTTGGCTACCGCGTGCAAAGGATCTTCAGCAATGTGGAAAGGTATGTTAATCTTATCCGTCAAACGCTTGTCCAGTCCGCGAAGCAATGCACCACCACCGGCAAGATAGATACCATTGTGTACGATATCCGCATATAGTTCGGGCGGCGTATTTTCCAATGCGCTCAGGATGGCTGTCTCTACCTTGGAAATGGATTTCTCCAGACAGTGTGCCACTTCCTGATAGCATACGGGCACTTCCATCGGAAGAGCTGTAATACGATTCGGACCATGAACGATATAATCTTCCGGAGCGTCATCGCCAAGCTCGGTCAGGGCAGCACCTACATTGATCTTAATACGTTCTGCCATACGTTCGCTGACTTTCACATTGTGCTGACGGCTCATATATTCCTGGATATCTGCGGTCAGATCATCTCCGGCGATACGGATAGAGTTGTTGGAAACGATACCTCCCAAAGAGATAACGGCAATTTCAGTAGATCCACCACCTATATCCACGATCATGTTTCCTTCGGGCGCTTCTACATCAATACCGATACCGATCGCCGCAGCCATCGGTTCGAATATCAGATAGACGTCACGTCCGCCGGCATGCTCTGCTGAGTCACGAACGGCACGGAGTTCTACTTCCGTACTTCCCGACGGTACACCGATCACCATACGGAGAGACGGTGAGAACAAGTGATTACGAGTATTTACTTGTTTAATCAAACCGCGCATCATTTGCTCGCAAGCATAGAAGTCGGCGATCACTCCATCCCTCAACGGACGAATAGTACGTATATTTTCGTGGGTCTTTTCGTGCATCAACTTCGCCTTTTCCCCAACGGCGATCATCTTATCTGTACGGCGATCCAAGGCCACAACCGAAGGCTCATCCACCACAATTTTCCCATTTGTGATGATGATGGTATTGGCTGTTCCCAAGTCCATCGCTATTTCTTGTGTAAAAGAGAATAATCCCATATTTTTAAATGAAGAATTAAGAATGAAGAATTAAGAATGGGGAATGCTGTTATGGACAGGCATTTTTCATTATTAGTTCTTCACTCTTCATTAATATTAGTGTTTAAAATGACGGATACCAGTAGTCACCATTGCCATACCGTGCTCGTTGCAGTATGCAAAAGTAAGATCGTCTTTCACTGATCCACCCGGTTGGATGACTGCTGTAATACCTTCTTTATCCGCAATTTCCACGCAATCCGGGAAAGGGAAGAAGGCATCTGACGCCATTACCGCACCATGCAGATCGAATCCGAATGACTTGGCTTTTTCAATTGCTTGTTTCAGGGCGTCTACACGTGAAGTCTGTCCCACACCGCTTGCGAGAAGCTGTTTACCTTTGGCCAGCACAATAGCGTTTGACTTGCTGTTCTTTACGATCTTGTTGGCAAACAACATATCTTCTACTTCTTCCGGAGTAGGAGCTTTGTCTGTCACCGTTCTCAAATCAGCCACCGTTTCTATATTCGTATCTTTATCCTGCACCAATACACCGTTCAGCAAAGCACGGAATTGCTTCTTCGGCAATTTGGCTTCTTTGCGAACCAGAATGATGCGGTTCTTTTTCTGTCCCAGAATCTCGAGTGCGTCTACGTCATAGTCCGGCGCGATAATTACTTCGAAGAAAATCTTGTTGATCTCCTCAGCAGCTGCTTTGTCAATCACTCCGTTGGTTATCAATACACCTCCGAAAGCAGAAACCGGGTCTCCCGCCAACGCATCTGTCCATGCATCCAGTACGGTAGAACGGGAAGCCAGACCACAAGCATTGTTATGTTTCAGGATAGCGAAAGTCAGATCTTCGTACTCGTCGATCAAATCAACGGCAGCATTGATATCCAAGAGGTTGTTATATGAGATTTCCTTACCGTGAATCTGGTCGAACATAGCATCCAGATTTCCGTAGAAGTAACCTTTCTGATGAGGGTTTTCACCGTAACGGAGTTGCTTCTGGCTGTTTACCGAACAGCGGAAAGCAGAACCTTCGCCGGCATCGAAATAATTGAAGATAGCTGAATCGTAGTGAGAAGAAACGGCAAATGCTTCTTTTGCCATCCAGCGGCGTTCTTCGAGCGAAGAAGTAGCACCGTGTTCCATCAACATATCCAGCAATGGTTTATATTGAGCCTGAGAAGCTACGATGATCACATCGTTGTAGTTCTTGGCGGCAGCACGAATCAAAGAGATTCCACCTATATCGATTTTTTCAATGATGTCTGCTTCGGATGCGCCGGAAGCTACGGTAGCTTCAAACGGATACAAGTCGACAATAACCAAATCTATTTCGGGGATTTCATACTTTTCAATCTGTTGAATATCCTGTTCCAGATCACGACGGCAAAGGATACCTCCGAAGATTTTCGGATGTAATGTCTTCACTCTGCCACCCAGAATTGAAGGATAAGTGGTCAAATCTTCCACTGCCTTACAAGGATATCCTAGTGATTCAATAAACTGACGAGTTCCGCCTGTTGACAGAAACTCTACTCCTTCTTCGTAAAGTTTGGTAATAATTTCATCCAAACCTTCCTTATGGTATACAGATACCAATGCAGTTTTTATTCTTTTAGACTCTGACATTGAATTGCTTATTAAGTATTTGGTGTGCAAAGTTACGAAATATTGTTTATCGTACGTAATAAATAAGGTGTGAATTAATAAAAAAAAGCGTTGACTATTCCAAGTGGAAAGTCAACGCCTCTTTGCGCATATTAGTTATAATCAATAAATATTACCAGATAGACACACGTTTGTCTTTAGCTACGAACATAGGATCATGTTCGGTGATATTGAATGCTTCGTACCAATTCTGGATATGAGGCAGCGCACCGTCCACACGCCATTTTCCTAAAGAGTGAGGATCGAGTTTGGTCAGTCGGAGAATCTCTTCCGGACGGATATGTCCTGCCCATACGTTAGCATAAGCGAGGAAGAAACGCTGTTCGGGAGTAAATCCGTCAACAACTTCCAGTGGTGCTGCTTCCATAGCTTTCTTGAAAGCCTGGAAAGAAACCTGCAAGCCACCATGGTCGGCTATGTTCTCTCCCAAAGTCAGTTCACCGTTACCATGCACACCGGGAGCCACTTCGATACTGTCAAAGAAGTTCACCATTACCTGAGCACGTTCTTCGAACTTTTTGGCATCTTCTTCCGTCCACCAGTCTTTCAAGTTACCGTCTTTGTCGTATTGGCGACCCTGATCGTCGAATCCGTGAGTCATTTCATGACCGATTACCACACCGATAGCACCGTAGTTCATCGCATCATCAGCGTTCATATCGAAGAACGGAGCCTGCAGAATAGCGGCAGGGAAACAGATTTCGTTGGTTGTCGGGTTATAATAAGCATTCACCGTCTGAGGTGTCATCAACCATTCGTCCTTGTCAACCGGTTTGCCTGCTTTAGCAATCATATCATTGAAATCCCATTGGCTGGCACGTTCGATATTGGCCCAATAAGAATCATCTTTGATTTCCAGAGCAGAGTAATCTTTCCATTTATCCGGATAACCGATCTTTACATGGAAGGTAGCCAGTTTCTCCAGCGCTTTCACCTTTGTCGGTTCGCTCATCCATTCCAATGCTTTAATACGCTCACCCAAAGAGCTCTGCAGGTTCTTCACCAGTGCAACCATACGTTCTTTGGCAGCGGCAGGGAAATATTTCTCTACATACATCTGTCCTACGACTTCGCCCAAAGAGCCGTCTACGGTACTTACCGCGCGTTTCCAACGAGGCTGCATTTCTTTCTTGCCGGACATGGTTCTGCTATAGAAGTCAAAGTTCTGTGCTACAAAATCATCGCTCAGGAAAGAGGCTGCTGCATCGATCAGATTCCATTGAAGATAGAACTTCTGATCTTCAAGAGGTACTGTGTTTATGATATCGGCCACTTCCTTCATGGCTGCAGGCTGACCGATATTCACTTCTTTCAGGTCTTTCAGCCCGGAAGTAGTGAAGTAAACATCCCAGTTGAAAGTAGGGAAGTTCTTTTTCAGCGTTTCCATATCCATCTTATTATAGTTGGCATGCGGGTCACGCAACTCTACCTGTGAGCGGGCAGCTTTGGCAAGACGTGTTTCGATATTCATTACGGCAGTCATTGCTTTCTGTGCGGTAGCTTCGTCATAGCCAGCCAACTGGAACATTTTAACGAGATGTTCCTTATATTTGTCGCGGATGTTTTTAGTCTGTTCGTCATCTTCCAGATAATAATCGCGCTGTCCCATTCCGAGACCGCCCTGATAGGTCTGAACCATATTCATGGAACTGTTCATATCATCCGCACTTACAAACATGGTAAAGTAAGGACGTATTCCTTTCTTCTGACTTTCGGCGATGTAGGTATAAATCTCTTCCTTATCTTTGAGTGCATTGATGGCCTCCATTTCTTCTTTGATCGGAGCCGCTCCTTCTTTGTTCAGTTTCACGCTGTCCATAGCGATATTATAAAGATCACCCACTTTCTGAGCAGCGCTGCCCGGAGCGTTATCCGTCTTTGCAGCCAGTTCGGCAATCAGTTCCTTCAACTGTTCACGGCTTTTCTCGTGAAGCATATCGAAAGAGCCGAAACGTGAATACTCGTCTGTCAGCGGATGACTTTCAATCCATCCACCACAGGCATACTGATAAAAACTTGTACCCGGCATTGCCGTGGTATCCAGATTAGCAAGGTCGATACCGGACGTTAGTACGGCCTCTTTCTTGCTATTACATCCTGTTGTCATAAGGCATACGGCAAGAATTGGTAAATACTTGGTTACTTTCATATTGTATAATAAATTAGTTTTTCACTTCTTCCAACTCCATCGAAACACGTTCCCATTCTTCAACAGTGGTATCCAATTGCTGCTTCAACTTCTGATGCCGTTCGTACAGTTGCATATCTGATGCTCCTTCGGGAGTTGCCATCTTTGCTTCCAAAATAGCGATGGCAGATTCTGTTTCTTCTATCGAAGCTTCACAATCGGCTACCTGCCGTTCGAGTTTTTTTATCTTTTTGTTAAGTTCCTTCTGCGCCTCATACGAAAGTTTGTTCTCTGAAGGCTGCTCCGAATCCGCTTCGTTACCTTTGGCAGACGCGGTAGGAGAAGCTGAAAGAGAAGCACTTTTCTGAAGTTCATTCAGGCTATCGATCTTCTTCTTTTGCAGAAAATCGTAGATGCCACCCAAATGTTCTTTCACTGTTCCACCTCCGAACTCATATACTTTAGTCGCAAGTCCGTCCAGAAAATCACGGTCATGGCTGACAAGTATCACTGTTCCGTCAAATTCTCGGATAGCTTCCTTCAATACATCTTTGGAACGCATATCCAGATGGTTGGTAGGTTCGTCCAGAATCAGGAAGTTCACCGGCTCCAGCAACAGCTTAATCATAGCCAGACGGGTACGTTCTCCGCCGGAAAGCACTTTTACTTTCTTATCCGAAGCTTCACCGCCAAACATGAAAGCACCCAGAATATCACGTATCTTCAACCGGATATCCCCCGTCGCCACCCGGTCGATCGTATCAAATACCGTCACGTTCTCATCCAGCATCTGCGCTTGATTCTGTGCAAAGTAGCCGATCTGTACGTTATGCCCAATCGTCAGTTTGCCATCAAAATCAATCTCGCCCATAATACATTTTACCAGTGTGGACTTACCTTCTCCGTTCTTTCCGACAAATGCTACTTTTTCTCCTCTGTTAATCGTCAGATTCACATCGTGGAAAACAACATGATGTCCGTATGCCTTACGTACATCTTCGCAAATAACCGGATAATTTCCGCTACGGCTGGCAGGGGGGAATTTCAAACGGAGGGAAGAGTTGTCTTCCTCGTCCACTTCAATGCGGTCTATTTTTTCCAGTTGTTTGATACGGCTTTGTACCTGTACGGCTTTGGTTGCCTTATAACGGAAACGTTCGATAAAGTCTTCCGTATCCTGTATCTGTTTCTGTTGATTCTCGTAAGCACGGAGTTGCTGTTCACGACGTTCTTTGCGTAATACGACGAACTCATCATACTTCACTTTATAGTCGTAAATCTGACCGCAAGTAATCTCAATGGTACGAGTAGTTACATTATTGAGAAATGCACGGTCATGGCTGACCAGTACTACGGCATTGGCACGGGTAGACAGGAAATTTTCCAGCCATTGTATACTTTCGATATCCAAGTGGTTGGTCGGCTCGTCGAGCAGAAGTACATCCGGACGGCGAAGTAAAAGCTTTGCAAGCTCGATACGCATACGCCATCCACCGGAAAACTCGGAAGTCGGACGAGTAAAGTCTTCTCTACTGAACCCCAATCCCAACAGGGTACGTTCTATTTCCGCCTGAAAGTTGGTTCCGCCCATCATCAGGAAGCGGTCGTTTTCATGTGTGAAGCGGTCTATTAACTGATGGTATTCTTCGGATTCATAGTCGGTTCGGTCGGCAAGCTGCTGGTTCATCCGTTCTAGATTTGCCTGAAGTTCGAAAATGTGCTCGAAGGCTAGCTCTGCTTCCTCCATCACCGTACGGACATCCGAAAGGATCATCACCTGTGGCAGATAACCAATCGTTACATCTTTGGGAACGGCTACTACGCCATGAGTCGGGTTTTGCAGACCTGCCAATATTTTCAGCATAGTCGATTTGCCCGCACCGTTTTTACCGACCAACGCGATACGGTCTTTTTTATTGATAACATAGCTGACGTCCGCAAAGAGCGGTGTCGCATTAAATTCTACTGATAGTCCTTCTACTGAAATCACTTCTGTCTCTGATTTATAAGATTTTGGATTGCAAAGATAATGAATAATTATTGTATAAATGTCAGTATCATCCGTTATCAAAAACAAAAAAGCAGCCATTCTGAACGAATGACTGCTTCCTATCTTTATCATAAGTCCCTCTTTAGAACAATTTAGCAGGATATTCACCGGCATCTACCAATGCCTGAATCTTATCTACTACGCTCTGACGGTCTTCCGGATAAGTCACACCAAACCATTTGCTGGTAGTATCCAGAACTTCCACAGTTGCAGTTCCGTCATTGATCAATTTATCCACCATCAATGGGATAAAGAATTCGCTCTTCAGGTTCTCCATGTTCTTCGGATCGCTCAGGAATGTTTTGAAGAACTCTTGGCTATAGGCAAAGTAGTCGGGAGTAAAGCCCCAGAAATTCATACTTACCGGAGTTGTATCAGGAGTAGCGGTCCATTCACCGTTATCATCGATATATTTTACTTCTCCGTCCATACGTTGAATCTTCGTACGCTCAACAACTGAAGTCAGCAAGTTGTTGGCATCTGTACCGCAGATACCGCGAGATACCGTACCGCTTTCGCTCAAGGTATTTCCTACACGGAAGCCTACCATTGAATAAACGTTCTTGGAGTTTTCGGGAAGAGCAGACAGGAATTTGCCCATTACCTGAAATGAGTCACGACCATAGAAGTCATCACAGTTGATTACCGCAAACGGTTCACTAATCACATCAGCTCCCATCATTACCGCATGGTTTGTACCCCATGGTTTTGTACGGTCTGCCGGACATGTGAAGCCTTCCGGAAGATCATTGATAGACTGGAATACCAATTCGCAAGGAATATGGCCTTCGTATTTAGAAATAATCTTTTCGCGGAAATCCTGTTCAAAATCTTTGCGGATTACAAATACAAGCTTACCAAAACCGGCATTGATAGCATCATAGATAGAGTAATCCATAATAGTTTCGCCATTCGGACCCAGTCCGTCCAATTGTTTCAAGCCTCCATAACGGCTACCCATACCAGCAGCCAATAAGAATAAAGTTGGTTTCATAAATTGTGTAATATTAAAAGGTTAGTGATGTCAACGGCATCAGATTTCGTTGCAAATTTACGAAAATAGTTGAATCCAACAGGACAAATATCAATCATTCTTCACTAATATCGTACAAAAATCATTCATTAGAACGGGTAACCGATAGCAAAATGTATTCCCAAATTCTTTAAGAAAGCTCCGGTTACATTATAATAACCGCTACGGTCCGTATCATAAGGCAGATGCAGAGGAATACCAAAGTCGAGACGGAATACAAGAATATCCATGTCATAACGGATACCGACACCGGTTCCCAAAGCGATTTGTTTAGGAAAAGTTTTCAGACGAAGTTGTGAATTGGGGCGTGCTTCTGTTCCATCAGCTAAAAGTTTCCTGTCCTTACGCAATAACCACACGTTTCCGGCATCCAGAAAAGTGGCTCCCCAAAAACTCTTGAAAATGCGGAAACGATATTCCACGTTCGCCTCAAAACGGAAGGTTCCTGTCTGATCGAGATAGGAATATTTTCCCTCTTCCGGATGATAACCGCCCGGACCGACGCTGCGCACTGTAAAAGCACGGATACTATTGGCACCACCTACATAAAATTGTTCACTATAGGGAGCTATCGTGGCATTGCCATAAGTAAACAGTGCACCTACTGCCATGCGGCTGGCTATCGCATTATTCTTATCTATGTTCCACAAATGACGCAACTCCGTATTCAACTTCACAAACTGTGCAAACGGAGCCCCCAGCAAACTCTTATCCTCTTCATTGAACGGCTTGCCAAAAGCACGGTAAATAAGGGAAGTGATATTACCCGCCGAAGTGACGGTAGACTGCCACCAGATAGGGTTCTTTATCCGGCGGACCGAAGCATTGTCATACGTATACGTATATTCCATCGCCGGAATAAACTGGTTCCTAAGACTGACATACAGTGCAGGATTAGCTTCAGCTATTTCTTTAAAATCCTCAGACTGATGCTGCAAGACATTAAATGTCAGTTTAAAAGGGGTAATACTGTGCCTGCTGGTACGGGAAGGCTGGAAATCGTATGTAGCATTGCCCCCGAAGGACAGCAGTTTATAGTATTTAGCCCGGTTCAACTGATTGATATACAAACGGAAAGTCGTCGTAGCGGGGAAGTCAAATTCCCGTTTACCCAAATGCGGGAAAACGACTCTCGGAAAAGTCAGAGAGGTAGAAAGTCCCATTTCCCAACTGTTCATCAGCGAGCTCTTCTCTCCGCCTCCGGTTTGCCATTCGTAAGATCCTTTCAATTTGACATTCCAGCTTTCGCCACCTCCGAATACATTATTACGGGTGACACCAAAAGAAGCACCGGGGCCAGTCTGGTCATTACTCTTCGTTACCACGTTCAGTTCCAGTTCTGCATCCAGCGGTTTGGCAAACGTAGCCTGCATAGTGACATCCAGCGTATCACAAGCGGCTGTCGTATCTCTGGGAGCATATTGCATATCAAGATAGCTGAATATACCCAGCTGGCTCAGTTTCTCCTGAACCTGTTCCTGACGGTACTGGCTATAAAGGCGAGTACGGTTGGAAGCTCTCATCTGTTTGCTCCGCACAAATTGTTGATAATTCATCCACCGATAAAGCATATTAGGACGAACCCGCAACTTATCATAATAGTGAATATTCAGATTCTTATACAAGATACTGTCGTTAGGAGCTTCTCCATTCTTTCCGAAAAGATATACCGAAGCGTCTCCCACATAATAAGCACGTTGGGCAGCAGTAGGCAAACCCGGAACAGGAATCAGGCGAAGGCTGATATGACCGCCGGGCACTAAAGTGGTGTCCGCCTGATAAGTCATATAATCCGGACGGAAGAAAAAATATCCGCGGTTACGCAAAAGAGCACTGATGCGGGAACGTTCTTCATCCAAATCGACCACATTAAACTGTTCGCCGGGGGTAATGTAGGACATACGACGCCCACGTTCCATAATCTTCAGAGTCTGGGGAGTGAAACGCTGATAATAAACGGTATCAATAAAATAAGGATTCTTCATATCTACCGTATAGAGAAGACTTGCTTTCAGACTGTCTTTCTTATCAACCAATGTTTCGCAAGTCACCTTTCCATTGAAATATCCATAATCACGGAGCAGATTGGTAGCTACCTTGACACGCACTTCGGGATTGACCGTAGAAATAAACACGGGAGGATTGGCGGCAAAGCGGTTAAACATCCATTTGCCGAATCCTTTCTTATACTTCACAAAGTCGTTATACATCCACATTTTAAAAGGAATAGGCAGAAAGCCTCCCAGCAAGGTAGTACTGGGAGTTTTGGCCAAAGCTGCATTGATTTCCGTCAAAGCTGTTTCGCCAACCCGTGTCGATGATTTATTGACAACCACCGTTTTTCCTCCGGTATAGAGAATTTCACCTTCGGGCAGATGTTTCGTCACCGAACAAGCCGAAAACAAGACT
>ULYK01068436.1_pt1 | contig 12219 bp, 10 predicted proteins | sample 1962061 | NCBI WGS metagenome assembly ULYK01 (sample SAMEA4835860, study PRJEB28245) | human gut metagenome | biome: gut microbiome; material: fecal sample | place: Denmark | collected 2008
GATACAGTCAAATAACCATTCTCAAGCTCTATGCTGATCTCATCTTTCTTGAATCCTGGAAGATCGATATCTACTTCATATCCTGCGTCATGTTCACGGATATCTGTCTTCATCAAGTTCTTAGCGTGTTTACCGTATAACGGATTCTTCTTTCCCCAGAAGTCCTGCTCAAACGGGAAGTTCATCCAATCATCATCAAATAAGTTTTCTCCAAAAATACTAGGCATCATCATAAGTCATTTCTCCTTTCAATGCTAACTAACTTTGTTGCCTTTTGTGAGAAGATCTCACAATTTATATAAGCTGCTTTCGCAGTTGTTGTCAGAACATTCGGAGGATTCAGAAGTTCATTTCTTTTCTTTTTCTCTGTCTTCCTTTGTTCTACTTATTATATAGCACGCAGTTTTTAGCCAGGTCAAGAGGTGAGTGCTAATTATTTTGTGAAGATTTTGTGTAGCCTTGATTTTACGGGCTTCACAGGGATTTTTCACTTGCTTTCGCACTCGATTTTCTTGATTTGACCACATTTTTACGACAAGTCTTTGGAAAAATATATTCGTCTGATTTTCTTACCACATTTTACGACAACGACTTATGGTTTATACCACAGCAGGTACGGTTTCTGGCAGGTTCATTTTGGACATCTCGTTCTCCACATGAGACTTTTCTGCAATATGATTATAGACATTCATTGTAATCTGTGCATCTGAATGGCCCATCACATACTGCATAACTTTGGGATTGACGTTATTCTCACCCAGTCTGGTACATCCCGTATGACGAAGGGTATGCGATGAAATAGGAGGCATCAGCTCCGGCTCTCTCTTCTCTTCTTCTGCCAGTTTGCTTTCTTTCTTATTATAGGCATTGACAATATTTTTCAGAAAGCTGTTCACTCCCGCCGGCATGATCGGACGCCCATGCTTTGTATTGAAGATGAATCCACTACGTCCACCGATCTCCACATTACTCTGCAAACCAAGCATCAGATTCAGTTCTCTCTGCTTACGGAATGCATCATATACCATCTGTGTCATAGGAATGTCTCTGATTCCTGCATCCGTTTTGGTTTCTGAATCATGGAAACAATATCCTTCATCACCTTCATAATACACAAGCTGTCCACCTACATGAATCTCCCTGTTCTTCATATCCACATCTGACCAGGTTAAGCCGATAGTCTCACTCACTCTCAGGCAAGCTCCAAACATAACCTGCATCATTGGAAGATGAGGCTTATACACATTACTCTGTTCAACAAACTTCAGGAGTTTTTCCTGCTGTTCCAGTGTCAGTGCTTCTTTCTCCTTTGCCGGAGCCCCATAATCTCCAAGTGTTCCAGTTACCGGATTCTTACGGATAATCCCGTCTTCCACTGCCAGTTCAAAACTGGGATTCAATAAACCATAAAGACCTTTGATCGTACTGTGTGCCAGTCCTTCATCTGACAATGAGGAAAAGAACGTCCTTACGTGAGATGTCTTAAAATCTACAACACGAATATTTCCTAAAGTATTTCGTATCCGGTAGTCCCACATACGGATATAATTCTTTTTCGTTCTTTCCTTGATATTCTTTGTTGCCATGTATCGCTCAAACAACGTATTTACAGTCAGCTTCTTGACTGATGCGTCTGTAATAAGCAGATCATCCATATCCTTATTGATCTTCTTTTCCATTTCTCGCAGACTCACCAGATCAGCTGCATAAACCGAATTACGCTTTCCGGTAATTTCATCCTTGTAACGATACTCATAACGTCCATCCGGGCGCTGGTATTCACCTGTTTTTAAATTTCTGCCTTTATTATCTTTTCTTGCCATATCAATCATTCCTTTCACTTCATTTTTCGTTATTCGGAATGATTTTTGTCCTGTCAGTATCAGTCATTTACTACCTGATATCTGCTCACAGATTAACATAATATTTTATGATTTCCAAGGGTAAATTCCTGCAAAATGCTAATTTTTATTTGCCTTTTTTATAGGAATATTTTTCACTTTTCATTCCGAAGGAAAGTTGTTGTATTTTATCCTCTCATCTTTCATTACACTGCCATTGCATCAATATATTTTTTTATCTTATCCACGTTATAAAGAACACGTCTTCCAACAATCACTCTTGCTTCTGCATAGTCTGCAATTTTCTTTGCAGTTACTTCTCCGCAGGATAACATTGCCATTAATCCTTCAATATCTACCGTCAGACGGTTTTCAGCCTTATACTCTGTTGTTTTTCTCATGATGCACATACCTCCTTTCCTCCGTATTCTTCTGCATCACCTCCCAGACAGCGGTTATGCCCGTTGTCAGTACACTCTACTTTTTGTTTAGACTTCTTACAATGATTTTCCATTCCGTTCGGCGTGTTGGCTTCCATTTGTATATGGCGGTGTCAACGTTACAATTGACCTCTATCAGAAATCTTTCTGAATACTGGCAGCTTCTTCTCAAGCATACCAGCCGTTGCCGGAGTATCTTCGGTTTCCACATACTACTCTCTGATACAGCGATGGAATCCTGTGTTACCTTTAAGCCCCGAAAGGCACCCATACAGCTCATTCAATTTTCAAGGTTCAACAATCAAAAGTTTTGTAGGTATACATTTTTGTACCTATTTCGATTTAATGCCATTATATCCCCAGTTACTGCTAATGTCAATAGCACTTCATGTGTTTTAGGTTCTTTTTTGTACTCTTTTTCATTGATTTTCTGCCAGCTTGTGTTATAATATGGACAAATAGTTATTCATTTCTTGATTTCACTATCTTTAACGGATGTTTATCAGGACTAATACAGAGGTGACTTTATGAATTTTAATCTGAAACTAAAAAAAATCCGGACATTCCGGAAAATGACACAAAAAGAACTGTCAGAGAAGATCGGACTGACCGATCAGCATAGAATTGTACAATATGAAAAAGGTGTTCGTGTTCCAAAAAAAGATCTGGTTGATAAAATGGCTAAGGCTCTTGATGTTAATCCTTATACCCTCTATGATACCGCTGGACGTGACGCTTCCGAAATGATGGAACTGCTTTTCTGGCTGGATGAATTTAACCCATCTGCCCTGCATCTGTTTCTACCTCGGAAATTTCCTGGTGAAAAATGCAATGAAGTAGCTGACACTTCCGTTTACTACCATGACAACGATAGTTGGCCTGCTCATGCACCTGTCTGTATGTGGTTTGACTATGGAGTTCTGAATGATTTTCTGAAAGAATGGGTGGTTCGAATGGATGAACTGAAATCCGGTGTGATTACCAGAGATGAATATTTTGAATGGAAAATCAACTGGCCGTATACCTGTGATGATTGTGGAAAACGGAAACCCTCAAAACAGTGGCGGAAATCAAACGAATAGAATTTAGTGAAACTTAGCAAAACTTAAATTCACTGTATTTTTTCTCTTTGCTCAAAAAAGGCACTGCAAACCAATAATTCTATGGTTTTCAGTGCCTTTTGTTCTATACACTAAGTTTCCAATTTGCTGCTTCCGTCTGCAGACCAACCAGCTTACGATATAGACCATTTTTCTTCATAAGCGTATCATGGTTTCCTTTTTCTGCCACAACACCTTTATCCAGAACAACGATCTGATCCGCTGCTTCAATCGTTCTCATCCTATGAGCGATTACCAGAACTGTCTTCCCACTGACTAGTTCAGATATCGCTTCCTGTATCTGTGTTTCACTGTCCACATCTAAAGAAGCAGTTGCTTCATCCAGTAAAATAACAGGTGCATCTTTTAAAAGTGCACGGGCAATGGAAAGACGTTGGCACTCCCCGCCAGAAAGCGTAGAACCATTTTCTCCGATTACCGTCTGATAACCCTGCGGCAATTTTTCGATAAAATCATGACATTTTGCAGCCTTTGCTGCAGCAATAACATCCTCATCACTTGCACCTTTTCGTCCGACACGGATATTTTCCATAATTGTATTATTGAAAAGAACAACATCCTGAAAAACAATCGAAAAATCTTTCATCAATGCGACCGGATCAATTTTTGCGATATCTGCACCACCAAGTGTAATTTTCCCACCATCCACGTCATAGAATTTAGCTGCCAGTTTTGCTATGGTGCTCTTACCACCGCCGGATGGTCCTACTAATGCAGTCACCTGTCCCTGTTTTGCAGTAAAAGATACATCTTTTAAAACTGTTTTTCCTGTTTCATAAGAAAACTTCACATGGTCAAAAATCACATCATATCCTTTGGTGTGATACTCTGTCTGCCCGTTTTCTAACGGATATTCCTGGATTTCTTTCAAGCGTTTTACCTGTAAATTCACACCAAAAAGTTCTGCCATATTCGCCATAGCTCCAGAAAGTGGATCATACAGACGGGAGGCTGCGATCAAATATAGAATATAAGTAAACAGATCAATTTTTTCCTTTAAAATCAGCGAACTTCCCACAACAATAACCGTTGCCAGTCCAAGCCGTAAGACCATCTGACCGGTTGTAAGAAGACTCGCACTGACCATTTCACTGGAAATCTGCGCTTTTTCTGCTGCATCCAATTTCGCATCCAGTTTCTCCAGATAAGTTTTCTCCTGATTACATGCCTTAATATCCTGTACCGTTTCCAGACATTCCTGTATTCCTTCTGACAAATCAATTCTTGTTGTCATATATTTCTTTGCAAGCAGTTCCTGCCACTTGCGTGAAAGAAGAACAATTGCAAATGCCACCGGTGCAACCCACAAAAGAGCAATTCCCATTTTCCAGTTCATAACAAGAAGTACCAGACACACAATACTTGTAGAAATAAGTGCTCCAAAAAATTGCGGAACTGTATGGGAAAACGCATGCTCAAAACTGGCACAGTCGCCCATAATTGTACTTGTCAGATCAGCAAGGTCACGTTCATGGAAAAATCCAAGCGGTAACGTCCTGAGCTTTTCTGCAAGTGTAATGCGTCTACGTTCACTTTCCTCATAGGTACCAATATAGGCTTTTGTATACTGCAGATAATGAAGGACAAAAATAATCACTAAAATGATAATTCCAACAACTGTATATCCTGCAAATCCTGCCACTTTTTCTTCCATTCCAAGAGCCATAGGAAGCATCGTATTTAATACTATTGCAAGTAGGGCAACCGGGAGCATCAGACTGATATTTGCCAGTACAGAATAAACAATTGCTTTAAAAAGATCCTTTGCACCCTGGACACTCAGAGCGTATTTTTTCTGTAATCTGTTAATCATGATTTTCCTCCTTTCTCACAGTCGTTCCAACCTTCCAGATAATCTGTGTCTGATATTCTTTCCACATGGATGCGTAGACACCATTCTGTTTCAGCAATTCATCATGATTGCCTCGTTCTATTATTTTTCCATCACCAAAGACCAGAATCATATCTGCATCCTGAATCGTGAACAGACGATGTGCAATCATAAGTACTGTTTTTCCGCTGGTCAGTCCTTCAAAGGCAAGCTGGATCTGATGCTCATTTTCCGCATCTGCAAAAGCTGTCGCTTCATCAAGTATAATAATTGGTGCATCTTTCAGAATTGCACGTGCTAATGCAATCCGCTGATTTTCACCACCCGACAGATAGGTTCCTCCACTTCCAACTATAGTATCCAAACCATTTGGAAGTCTCTCTATGATATCCTGACATTGTGCTGCTTCTGCCGCTCTCATCACTTCTTCACGTGTGGCATCTGGCCTGGAAGCTCTGATATTTTCAAGTAAGGTATCATTGAAAAGACGGGTGTTCTGGAACACAAATGCAATCTGATCCATGAGGTCATTTTTAGCAATCTCACGAACATCCACACCACCCACTAAGACGTCTCCTTCCTGCACATCATAAAAACGTGGAATCAGACTGGCCGCTGTAGATTTGCCACTACCGGAAGCTCCGACTAATGCAATTTTCTTACCATCAGGGACTTCGAAGCTTACATGATACAATGCTTTTTTCTTAGCACCTGGATAAGTAAAAGAAACATCCTCGAATACAACAGAAGCATCCTTTGGCTGTTTTTGTGTATTTGATTCTTTAAGCGGTTTTTCCTGCAAAATTGCTTCTATTCTGCTTACTGCACTTTTTGCCGCCATTAACTGTTCGCTTGCAAACATGATTCGATTCATCATTGTTGTACAAACTGGCGTAAACAGACTGTAAAACAGGAAATCTAAAAACAGTTTCTGACGATCCGCCTGTCCACTTGCTGCCGAAAAAAGCATCAGTGCAGTCGGGATCAGCAAAATAAAAGTTCCATTTAAAGTAATGTTAAATCCCGTCAATGGGATACGACAGCAGATTGCATATCCACTGGCATATTTTTTGTATTCTTCAATCGCTGCATGAAAGTTTTTGAATGAGTAAATGGTTTGCTGGAATACCTTTACAACCGGGATTCCACGAACGAATTCTACCGCTTCTTTATTCATATTTTCCAGTGCGGTCATGTATCCCGACATAAAATCGGCATTATCTCCACCCATCATTTTCTTTAAGAAAAATACACTGATTGCCAGTGGAATCAAACAACAGATTCCAAGTCTCCAGTCAAAGACAAACAACAAACTGATGACTGCAACCGGCATAACAACTGCACCGGTCAGATCCGGCAACTGATGTGCCAGAAACCCTTCGGTCAGTCCAGCATTGTCATCAATAATTTTCCGAAGTCTGCCACTGGCATTCTGACTGAAATATCCAAGCGGTAACGTGACAATATGGTGCATTGCCTCTTTTTTCATATTGGTAGCTGTACGAAATGCTGCCAGATGCGAACAACATAATGCTACAAAATATAATAAAATACTAAGTAACGAAAATGCTACTGCAAGCCACGCATAATGCCCACTGGAAGCTGCCAGTGACAAATCTCCCTTTTTCATCGCATACAAGATATCCCGAATCACAAACCAGATACAGACAAATGGAATAATAGAAAGCACCGTGGATATTCCTGCCAGAATGCAGCTGGCAATAGTCAACCAATGACGTTTCCCTGCAAATCCCCACATCCGGGATAACTCGGCATTTTTCTTTTTGCTCATGACCTTATATCCTCCTCAAAAAGCCGGTGGCATCAGAATCTCTCCGATTTCCACCGACTCAAATTTATTTTCACTATTCAGACAGATTCTCTTTACAGAATAACTGTATACAGTTCTCAACATCGGCTTTCGTATAGTCAACAGAAATTCCTGCTGCCAGCCAATAAGCATATTCACCTGCATCATATTTTTCCAATGCATCCAGGTCACTTCCATATCTGAACTCAATGTGCCATGTAGTTTTCATCGTATCCGGAGCGATACAGAAATAGGTAAACTCGCCGGAATCAGCATCATCACTTTCGTAGATGTACAGACCACGCGTTTCTTCCATACCTACGTAATGATAAGAATGACTGAATACATCATTCCCCTCTTCATCCACACCAGATATTGTTGTTCCGTCAAACGTGAACTGATCTATATTCTGTAAAAATTCACAGTCGTATGCCATATTTCCATCCTTGTAGGTTTCCACTGCTTCTTCACCGGTGACTGTTCCAGTTACCATAGAAGACATTTTTTCAACAGCCGCCTGAGCATTATCCTCTCCTACAATTGCAGCACTGTCATCGAGCCACAGCTGATCGTATTCATCTGCCAGAATAACCGGCCACAGTTCCTGATAAGTACCTTTCAGATCGCATAAAAGCTGATCTGCTGCATCCTGATTCTCATCAGTTTCACTTTCCTTCTGTACGCTTGTAGTCTGTTCTTCTGTAGCACTGTTTTCTGTTTGCTTTGTTTCAGATGTGCTACTGCTTGTATTTCCACATCCCGTCAATAAAGAAATAGACAAAGTTGCTGCTAAAAACAAACTTGTTAATAATTTTCTCTGTTTCATTATAATCCTCCTAAATAAAAAATATGCATTAGTTAGTATTATCTAACCAATACATATTTTATCTGGTACTAATATGAAACTCAATGACCTGGCAGACTAGTTTCTATCCAATCAGACATTCTTTTTATACTCCGTTGGTGTCATTCCATATTCACCTCGAAATGCCGAAGTAAATTTATTGGGATTTGTATATCCGATTTCTGTTGCGATTTCACCTACAGATAAATTCCCCTCCCGTAATAATTTTTCAGCAATTTGTAAACGATAAGTCCGGAGATACGCATAAACAGGTGCACCATACATTCCCTTAAAACAACGTTTCATTGCCGTAGGTGATATTTCAAAACGCTCTGCCAACTCCTCAATTGTATAATGTTCTTTGATATGTCCTACAATAAAATCATGAATCTGTCTGGTACAGTTCCTTTGCGATTTTGAGAAATAAACATAGTCGTTCTTAATCCTGTCAAAATCCATTTCTGTTAGTATCAATAAAAGCTCCAGAAGCTTTATTCTGATATAACTAGGCTTTATATGTTCCTGAACAGTATATAATTCCGAAAATATATGTTGGACAGTTTCATTTGCACGAACCATATAAAAATCCTGTTTTCCTGCAAACTCTGAAATTCGAGTAAGATTAATAGAAAGAAGTTTCAAGATTCTTCTCATCTCATCTGTAATTTCTTCCAACTCAATCGTTATCGTTATCCCATGATAATGGGAAGTAGGAAATGTTGATGTATGTGATTTCTTATGCAAGGTACAAATGGATAAATTTCCCGCTGCCATATAGCAATAACTACGCTCTCCAAACGCACACTCACACCGCCCCTCCCGACAATAATTAATTTCAATAAATCCAGGACGTGGACTCTGCATCTTATTACAATATTCCATATGCATATCATTATAGACCAGCTCCATTCCTGGAAATGTCTGATATACGGCGATATCTCCTGTACCACTTTCATTCTCAAGATGAAATCTTGAACATATAGCATCTTCTTTTTTTCTCCGGACAGAAGATCCATATAAATCAACACTTCTGAAATCCGATTCCACTTCCGAAGACGCAAAAAGTATATCTCCAGCAACCTTATATGGATTGTCCTCTGTTGTTACTGTTCTCATATTACACCTGTCCACTTTCTTCCGCTGCTTTTCTTACTTTTGTCTCCTCTTTCATAAAACATCATAGCTTATCTCCTTCAGCAATTAGTTTTATCTAACTTTCTCATATAAAAAAATGTTACCTTATAAAGCTCCAGTCCCTACAATAGGTAACATCGTTTGAGTTTCTATACTCTTTCAGTGTAACACCGTTAGGACTGACTGACAAGAAAATATAGAAATTCATTATAGCAAATAAATTCGATTTATTGTTCAATAGCCAACATTCTTATTATTCAAGTATATTCTAATCAGAACAGCCCCTACATTTATGACAAAAATCACAAACAGCAGATTAAATGGCAAATATTCCCGTATCAAGTTTCCTAATACCGCAATAAAGGAAAAGCTGGCTATCAAAACCATTTTATAAATATCATCCCATATCTTTCGATACCGTTCAATTCCGCCCCATACAAGAAATACACCCCCGACAATTCCCGCCATAATCACAGCACTTGAAAATATTCGTTCAAAAACTACCTCTCCCGTAGAATATCCCATATAATCCAGCTGTTCAAACCATATCGCATACTTTCTGCACCAATTAACTGGCAACATGATCAGTTGCATTAAATCCCTTTGAAATGCTCCATTCTGAATAAGTGAAAAGAATATGACACAAAGATATCCCCAAGCCCAGAAAAACTGTATTTCTTTCATATCCTCCATTTCCGATTTTGCTTTTCTCCTGGCTTTTTGTATCTCCATATCTGCCCGTTTCTTTTCCCTTTCAGCCTGATACTCTGCCTGTCTTGCCTGTTTTTCTGCTTCTTCCTGTTTTTGCTGTGCCTGTTCAACCGCTTTCACCGACGATTGGTTCACCTGTGTCTGTAATTTAGAGTTCTGGTCCCGAACGTCTTTTATTTCTTCTTCGAGCTGCTCTTGCTCGTTCCTGCTCATTAAGCCATTTCTGTTTCTCAGATCGTCGTTGCTCTGCTGAAGCGACTGATTCAGCTTCTGCGTTTCGGACAGTTCGGTTGTCAGACGCTGAATTTCTACGGTTGATTTCCGAATTTCTTCTCGCAATCTCTGCCTGTCGGATAAGATTGTCTGTTTCTCTTCTTCCAGTGTCTGTATCTGCTTTTTCTGTGTTCGCATGAACTCTTTCGCTTTTTCGAAACTTTGTACGAGAATATCCCTCTCCACTTTGAGCTTGATCGGTGATTCCTCTGGTGTCTGTGATGGCTGCGTCAAGCTCTCTGTAATAGTTTCTGAGTTCTTCGTTTGCTCTGCTGTCTCTGTCGGCTGCAACTCTGGATTTTTCCCTATTTCCATTAAATTCATTCTCCAAGCCCTCCTTGCTGATGTCCAGATGGAATGTTTTGGATAGATTGCTGTCACGCACTTTCTTTCCATCCTGATTCTGGAATGTGATGTGCTTCCGTTTCTCTGTCCAATTTACGTTCCACCCGAACTGCTTCATTTTTTCTATAAACTTTTCTTTGCTGATACAATTTTCCAGTGCCTTTAACACTGCCATTGCACAATCCGCTACAAAGCTGTCCCTTACCTGTTGCCGGAACAGGTTATATTTATCCTTGTTCCATGCAATAACTTCGCCTTTTTCGATTTCACTGCCGTCAAAGTGTTTTCCTTTTTCTGCAATGGTCAATCCACGTTCCCGGCACATTTGATTGGTAAGCTGTTTCATACATTCCAGATCCTTTTTGGTGTTATGCAGCTTTCTCCCATCTTCATAACTTACTGAATTGGTAACCAGATGGCAGTGGATATGGTTTTTATCCTTATGCACAGCCACTAAGGTCTGGAATCCACTGAACCATTTTTCTGCAAACTCTTTTCCAAATTCAAACGCCTGCTCCGGGGTGATCTGCTCATCTTTATGCCAGGAAATAATGTTGTGGGCATACATTCTCCCGGTATCTTTATTCCACATCTTCTTTTCTTCCAGAAAGGTTCTGTACACCAGATCATAGTCAATCTCATCATGGCGATACGGGCCTGTTACATAGGTAAGCAGTTCGCTGGTCTTGTCCTGTCGCAATACATATTCGATGCAGTTTCTCATTGCTCCATGTGTATTTGTCCGCTTATTAATCGTCTTATTAACTGCCATATCCTCTCACTCTCCTTCCGATACTTGAGAATATTTTTGTTGAGGAAATACAACATACTGTCATTTGGAACTTCTCCATCTGTATGCAGCTTTCTTGCAATCTGATTGATATTTGTAGTAGCTCCCCGAAGCTGACTGAGAATATCTGCAAACATCTGGTTCAATCTTTTTAATTCTTCCACTTCCTCTGTAGAAGCTATCTTCAAATCTGCGATTGCTTTTATTACAACTTCCTGCTGTGTTCTTCCTGATTCTTTAACCTTGCTCTGAAACAGATCGTATTCCTCTTTATTCATCCGTATGGTTACTGTATAATTTCGTTTTCTCATAGGCTTTCGTCTCCTTTCTTTGCTTGATTTTTATTCTTTATTAACAGACAAATCATTCTGACCGATAAATTAACAACGGGATTCCATAAGGGGCAACGCCCCTTTGGTGGGTGCAGGGTGAAACCCTAGTCAATCAGTAAGTGTTCTGTAGAAATGTCCGGTGGACATTTCGCAGGAATACTTACGCCATTGACGTGCCAGGGTTCCAAGGGGCAGAGCCCTCTGGCAAGTTTAGGAACAGCCCAAAGGCTGGCTCCGGTGCAGAGTGGCTTGCCACTTTGCGAAACTTGCCTGTCATCTCCCCACTACTGAAGCAACACTAGCCAAGCAACATTTTCCCCACTGCATTATCAAATCTAAATGGAGATGACGGTGGTTTTGTGGTGCAGGGACAGACTGTGGAAGAAATAGAAAAGCTCCCATTTCGATAGATTTTCTCTTTCTGAAACAGGCTGTTCATGCATCACTCCGATGCGAAGTATCGGACAATCCTGTGCCGTATCCGGCACTCTATTCTTTTCTTCGCCTTGCTTGTTCCATCCACCCATCTGCCAACGCTTTTCTGTTATATTTTCCTGTTATTTCTGTCTTTCTTTTTCTGGATCTCTTTCCATTTCTGCTAAAAGACATAAAAATAGCAGTCATAAACATTTCTCCAATTTATAATGTCTGAAATGTCACCACTGCCATTACCTTTTTCTGCTATTCTGCTTTTGTAAAGCTAGTCCTTACTGTCAGTCTGTTTTCCTGTTACTGCTATTTCATAAC
>ULYK01000762.1_pt1 | contig 12102 bp, 7 predicted proteins | sample 1962061 | NCBI WGS metagenome assembly ULYK01 (sample SAMEA4835860, study PRJEB28245) | human gut metagenome | biome: gut microbiome; material: fecal sample | place: Denmark | collected 2008
TGCCAAGGCAAATGCACTGAACAAGGACAACTACAAGGACTTCACCGCCGTGGAAGCTGCCGTCAAAGCTGTTGTCCGTGACAAGAACATCACTGAACAGAGCGAAGTTGACGCAATGGCGAAGGCTATTGAAGATGCCATTGCTGCCCTGCAATACAAGGGTGCTGATTACACTAAGGTTGATGCAGCCATTGCCAAAGCAAATGCCCTGAACAAGAATGACTACAAGGATTTCTCTGGTGTGGAAGCCGCTGTCAAGGCTGTTGTCCGTGGCAAGAACATTACTGAGCAATCCGAAGTGGATAAGATGGCAAAGGATATCGAAGATGCCATTGCAGCTCTTGAGAAAAAGCCAGCCAGTACCAAAGCAGTAGCATCCGATAAAGGTCCACGGACCGGCGACACAAGTAATCTTGCTTTGTGGTTTGCCCTGCTGTTTGTCAGCGGCGGTGCTGCCATTGGTACAATGGTTGTCAGCAGAAAGAAAAAGCACAACAGATAATTGAACAATGTGATCCTCGACCCGATGGGGGATAATTGGAATATGGCTGCCGTTCAGGACTTTCATAGTAAATAAACGGGACGTACTTCATTTGATAAAAAACTAAAAAACAGCGATTTACATCAAACTTACATCAATTGATGCAGAAATCGGTGCAAGCAAGAGAAAATCGCATAATTTTCAAAATATATGGGCAGTTCCGGTGCGGAATTGCCCATTTTTTAAATTGTAAATTACGATTGATAGGTTCTTATTTTACAAAACAGATGATGAAACTGAAATAGTAAGGGGAAGCGCATAGCACAAATGTAAAACAACTCAAAAACTTGATTTCTAACATTTGCTAAGTTAAAATGAAATAAATTGAGTTAACGGAAAAGTGCTTTCATTTACAGCAATAGCCTTGATCAGAGCAGTAAAGCAGTTGGAAGATTGAATTATAAGACTATGAAGCGAGGTAGTGGATATGGAAAAAGACCCGTTTAAGGAATATTTGAGGGAGTCTGAACCGGATAAAGCACATAAGGGGTATGCTTGGAGTACGGCAATCGGACTTTAGGCAGTGGACGGACTCAAACCATCTAAATATCTGATTGATACTGTCATCTGGAAGCGTTTCTCAGAAATCTACTTTTGAACGAGAAAAACGAGCTTCATAATCGAAAACCTCATATAAGAGGACTTTTGAACGAAGAAAAAGTGGATATTGAGAATGGAAAAGTGGACATTCAAGATGAAAAAGTGGATATTGAAAGTGTACTTTCCGAAAAAAGTAGTGATTTTTCGGTAAAAACGACGATTCATATCCATAGACTTTTTGAGAAGTTTGGCTTTGATGAGGTGTTTGGAAGAAGTGCGGTTATGGAACTTCTTGAGCTGAAAGGTTCAGGTGCTTCAAAACTTCTTTCCAATTTAGTGCAGGCAGACATTATTGAACCAGTATCCGGTCACGGAAAAGGAAAATATAAATTCAAGAAGTAATTTAACAGATTAAGTTCATTGAACAAAAATGCCTTTATGGGCAGAAATTTTCAATGAATATATCGTATGATAAAGAGGTGTTGATGATCTTCTCAGCACTATACATTTACGGAAAACGCTTTTGTGGAGTTAGTTAAGCGTTTTGGACAAGAACGATACGCCTTTTATTATAATGAAACCGGAACACATCAGATATTGGATGATGTGAAAAATCGTGTCTGTGATTTAGGCATCCTTCAGCAAAGCCTCATGTTTTTTTGCAAAAAGATCACCCATTGGCATCGAAAAAAGTAGTTTCCGTCCATGACCTTGCACTAACATTACTGGAGTGTATTTGGGGAATGTTAAGATAATTGTTGCTTGGACTTGGAGCCGTGTTTGTACTGGTTATAGCGGGTGCGGCTTTTTATAAGGGAATGCACTAAAAAAAGAACCTGCAAAAAACAGATTTCTTAAAGGAGGGGAAATCCCTGTCGAAGAATAACCGGATCATCTACCAGACGGAACTTCTGTGGCAGGTTGGCTAACTTTGTTATGAAATCAATGAATATACAATTAATGCTAGCAGGATAAATGCAACTATTATCAGGAAGGAATAAAAAGTCAGAATGAATATAATGAAAAAAATATATAAAGAATCAGACATTAGAAATGATTACAAAAAACTGACGAAGCTCTTGATTGAGCGGGATATGACGATTACAACAATGGAATCTGCGACTTCAGGGCAGATTGCGTCACTGATTACGGATACCGAAGGATCATCTGCAGTGTTAAAAGGAGCTTTTGTCACCTATTGCAACGAAGCAAAGATCATGCAGGGCGTTCCTGCCGAGATTCTGGAGAAGTATACGGTATACTCGAAAGAGACCGCAGAAGCAATGGCGAAGGCCTGCACAAAAGCGTATAAGGCCAATATCGGAATCGGTGTGACCGGAACAATGGGGAACGCAGACCCGGCGAATCTGGAAGCATCTGTGCCGGGGCAGGTATATTTTGCAATTGAACTTAATGGAGAGGTTATGTCTTATTATCTTGAATTGCAGCCACAGCCTACAAGACTTGCTTATAAGCTGGCGGTTGCAAAGGAAATTTATGATGCCTTGATGGAGAGATTATAGGATTGTGGGAGTACGCTTGCGAACAATCCGTGGGTATCATAGTAGGGAGCTCTTGATCCCTGACATTGGATATTAAAAAAGGAAGGATTTCTTCTGCTATAGCAGAAGAACCTTCCTTTTGCACGTACTTTTTTGATATTATTTATTCAACTTCTTCCGGTTCCATGCTTCGAATATGTTCCTCAATTTTTATGAGTTCATATTTCTGACTATATTCCGCCAGATAGGTCTTATATTCTTTCGTGTCGGAAGGATATACTCTTGAGTTGTGAATGTGGATATCCACAGGCTCTTCGCTGTTCTTTGACAGTGCTACCATTGCGCTTGCGCAGTGGGCAGAGATACGTGTGAAGCTGTTCAGGATATCCGAATATACCGTTCCTTCTTCCAGACCGCAGGCTCCGTTGCTCATGCGTTCAACATGGCGGATCTTGAGTTCATCACACAAAGTTGTAATGACCATTCCAAGTGGTGCAACTCTCTGGGAGAGTTCTTTATCATTTTCCAAAAACGCTTTGCAAGTTGTATTAATCTCCTCGCGGACAGCTTCCATAACAACATTCAGTTCATCCCATGCTTCTTCGGAAAATTGTGTTTTGTTCTCATTCATCTCATTAGACATATGGGCGATGCATGCAGCATGGTCTCCAATCTGTTCGAAGTCATTAATCATATGTAGATAAAGAGAAACCTGTCTTGTCTGAACAGAATTCATCGGATGCTTGGTAAGCTTAATCAGATAGTCACCCAGACGGGATTCATAGCGGTCAATCAGATCTTCTTTTCTCTGTACCTTGTCGAACTTGCTGAGTTGGAAATCATTCAAAAGGTTCATGGCGCGGTTTACATTTTTACGAAGTTTTCTTGCCATACCGCTCATAGCACGGTGACACTGTCCGAGTGCAAGTGCAGGGTAGTCAAGAAGACGCTCCTCAAGAAGATCAAAGTCTGCTTCATCTTCCAGTTCTTCCGCACTGTCTTTCACGAACCAGCATACAAGCTGCTCCAGTTTTGGGATAAATGGAAACAAAATACAGACTGTTACAAGACGGAAAACCGTATTTAAAAGTGCGATGGACACTGGCGTCATAATCGTATTCAGGAATGAAAAATGTACAAATGCATTGATGATATAGAATCCGATTGACCAAAGCAACATTCCAAAGGTATCATTCAGCAAGTATACAAGAGCAGTTCTTTTACCATTTTTATTCGCTCCGATTGCGGAAATCAGAACCGGGCAGGAAGCTCCGACACCGATACCGAGGATAATCGGAAATGCACTGGAAAATGTAAGCAGTCCTGTTACAGATAAAGCCTGCAATACACCGACTGTTGCTGAGGCACTCTGCAGGACGGCGGTAAATACAATACCTACCAGGATACCAATGACTGGGTTTGAAAATGTTGTTAACAGATCCATAAATACTTTGCTTTCTCGAAGCGGTGCGACGGCTCCGCTCATGGTCTGCATACCGGTCATGAGGATCGCAAATCCAAGCATGATGTCCCCGATATTCCGGTGGACGGTTCTTTTGCTCGCCATTCTAAGAATAATACCGATAACTGCTACAACCGCAGCGATTGTGGCAGATGACAGGATACTTGCAATTCCGTTAGATCCTTCTATATAAGAAAGACATAAGATCCAACCGGTAATACTGGTTCCGATGTTGGCTCCCATGATGATACCGATGGCCTGGCGAAGCTTCATCATACCGGAGTTAACAAAACCGATAACCATGACAGTCGTTGCTCCGGAAGACTGGATAACGCTTGTAACGACTGTACCAAGTGCGACTCCCTTCAGTGGCGTATTGGTCATTTTGTAGAGAAATGCTTCCAGTTTATTACCGGCAACCAGTTTGAGTCCATCCCCCATCAAAGACATACCGAACAGGAATAAAGCAACTCCGCTTAACAATGACAATACCATAGAAAATATTCCCATAATTTCTCCTTTGTCGTCAGTTATTTACATACACTTAACTTTCTTTTTAAATTTTCTTAACACTACCTTTCTATTATGTCACGTTAAAACCAGAATTACAATTTAATCTTATTGAAAGAATAAAAAAATGTAAGATTATACAAAAAAATACCTGATCACAGGGAACAGGTATGACAAAATCATGAGATATTTTACTTGAAAACAGGTTGCTTTACTATAGCAATGTTGATATATTTTTAACGCGTCAGAATCTTTACAGATGTATCTTCATATCCTTGCGCCAATGAAAATTTATCCTTTAATCCATCTGTGATGTAAACAGTTCCATCGGTTGCTACGAACACGGCTTCGAAGTCATCACTTTCTGCCCAGAGGTCATACGCTTTATCCAGACCCATAACAAATAGCGAAGTGGAGAGGGCATCGCAAATTCCTCCTTTGTCCCCTACGACTGTGACGGACAGAAGCCCGCTCTTGGCAGGGTGTCCGGTAGCAGGATCCATAATATGCCAGTAAGTATGCCCGTCCTGTTCAAAATAACGCTCGTAACCGCCGGAGGTCACAATGGCCTGGTCGGTGACGGACAGTCCCATCATGGCAGTGTCTGGATTTTTCGGGTCCTTGATGCCGATGATCCAGGCTGATCCGTCCGGCTTAGAACCGATCGTCTGTACATTTCCGCCAAGGTTCAGAAGCGCGGAAGTGACACCTTTGTCGCGCAATGTCCGGGCTGCAAGTTCACCTGCATAGCCCTTGGCAATACTGCCAAGATCAATGGTCATACCTTCCGAAATTGTGACATTTCCAGATGCTTCGTCATATTGAATCTGTGTGTAATCTACTTTAGTCAGAAGCGTCTGAATTGTCTCCTCGTCAGGAACCTGATAGCTTCCGGTTGTAAATCCCCATGCTTTTACGATTGGGTAGATGGAAATATCCAGAGCACCATTGGTACGCCGGCACATTTCAAGAGCATTTTTCATCAGAGTGTCAGCTTCACCGCTTAGAATTCCGGAACCATTTTCATTGATTTTATAAATCTCACTGTCAGAATCTGTGACAGACACTTTCTTTTCCAGATCTGTGATAACATTCTGCGCGTCCTGTAAAAGACTTTTATCACCGTAAATACGAAAATCCATAGTCGTATCCATGGCGAAAAATGTATCTGAAACCGGCTCAGATGTTGATTCCTGAGCCTGCTTGGAACATCCACATATTAATATTGTAAGCATAAGTAACACAGGTATGCACTTTTTCATGTCACGTCTCCTTAGAGTAAAATAAAACGAAATAATATTGTTACAATGTAAAATATAAAATAAACAAAGAAATATATATGTTTAATTAAGAATAATTATCAATAAATAAATATAAAATTGACAGTTATGGGAATTATTGGTAGCATTTTGTATTGTAGTTAGAATCTACTAACAAATCTTTGATTAATATAGCATGAAAGGAGGATTACGGCAATATATTTTGTGTGATTAAAACGAAAAAAATTATCAACAAAATTCAGAAAATAATGAAGGAGAGACAAATGAAAAAGAATTGGAAAAGAATTGCATCACTGTTTCTGTCAGTGTTACTTTTACTGTCCATGACAGTTACTCCTGTAATGGCAGCAGAGGGGAAAGCAGCACCGACGGAAGTAAAATCATGTACAAGTAGTGGTTTATGGACCACAGTTTTGAATTTGGAATTTGAAGACACGACCTGGATGAATGCAATTGATGGTGTCACAGTTAATGAAGAAGCATATAAAAAACAACCAATCAGCAGCTTTGGTTCAGATACGAACATCTGGGAAGTTGGAAATGTGATTGGTGGGGTGTATGGAAGCTATACAGCGCTGAAGCTTGCAATTCCAAGTGATCTTACATTCCCTGCAACGGTCAAAGTTACGGCAAAGGGATATCATGATTTAACAGTAGAAATTGCAAAAGAAACAGTAAGCTATAATGATGTGTACACAGCAACTGTAAAGAAAGATACAACTGGCGGAAATACAGAGGCTACATACACAGCGATGGCAAAGAAAGCTTCTAACGGTACAGTAGCACTGGATAAAGATAAAGACCTGAAAGCAGGAGATACAGTGACTGTAACAGCAACACCGGCTGAAAACTACGAGATTGATGCAGTGACAGTAACAACTGAGAACAATAAAAATGTTGACGTGACCGGTTCTGGAGAAACTTATACATTTACAATGCCGGCAGAAAATGTCACAGTATCCGCGGCATTTAAGGAGAAAACACCGGTACAGAATGGTGTAATTGAATTAAGCCAGGTCAGCATTGGAACAGATTACTTTGGGAATAACTGGGAACTTGAATTCAAAAATGCAGATGGTTATGTAGGGAAAATTACAGATGTGAAGGTAAATACTACAGCATGGGAAGAGAAGTCCTATAGCTTGTCAGCAGGTGGAGCATACAAAAAAGATACAGATAACAATAAACTTATCTTTGCAACAAAAGACTTTGTCGCTAATCCTGAAATTCCAGCATTGAAGAGCGGAGATGTAGTTGCAATTTCTGCAAATGGATATGATGATCTGACATTTAAGCTTGTCATTGATACAAATGGAAACGCTTCTCTTGTAGAAGATGATGGCAAGGGAGATCCATACGAGCTTCATGTAAAAATCGAAGGAGAATTTGAGGCGGCAATCGTAGGACAGAAAGATTATGATGGAGTGTCCAGCGCCAGTGTCGGCGGTTCCTCGAGCAACAAGAACAGTGCAGTGAAAGTATACGGCGCACTGGTAGAAAAAGGAAAAGACGTTGCTGACAAGGATTGGGAAGAGCTGGATAATATGGCTAAGATTAAATTGAATGGAAGCAAATGCAGTGTTAGCATCGTTCCGGACACAGAAAAAGGAACCTCTGCAGACAGTGACAGCGGTATGCAGGGCGTATATATGACGATCAGCAGTGATCTGACACTTAGCGGTACGCCAAAAGATCCTGGAAGTTATCTGGTTTCCGTGTCTATTGAGGATCAGCAGGGACGCAGCGCAGTCAGCAACACACTGCCATTCAGAATTTACAGCGGCGAGGAAACGCTTGCAGACCAGATGAAGAAAGAGAATTTTAAAGATTATGGAAATGGACTCTATGCATGGGATATTATGGAACCATGGGCAATCAGTAAATTTGGAAGTAATGTAAACGGTGAGGAAGAGAGCGTCCGTGTGCCAGCGTATTTGGAGGCATGGTTCGGTTCCCACGAGAGCGGAACTTACGGATATCTGGGGTATGACATTCCGTGGAAGCAGGTCGTAGCTGGAAATATTCCTCAGACACTTTATATTCCGAGTGGATGCAATCTGACACTGACAAATATGGAAGTACTCAGCAGTGTACATATTATTGTAGAAAATGGTGGTAAACTGACGCTTTCTGATTCTGTTGTACAGGGAATTATCGATGTACAGAGCGGAGGAACATTTTCTATGAACTATGATTCTTTCAACAACGAATTTACAACAGGAGCGTCTCTGTGTGGACAACTTCGTCTTGCAGACGGTGCTGCTTTGGAAAATGCAGCAATTTACTCTCACGCAAATTATCTTGCAAACGGAGATCTGACAGACCGTACAACTTCTGAGCCGGTTGTAGTGGCAAATGGAAATGTAACCGTAAAGGGTACGGTAGCTATATTAGGTGATGATGGCGGAAGCGATATCGGACAGACAGCACTCCGTGTAAATGGAACATTAACTCTGGCAGATAAGGACACAACACTTGTAGCTTACGGCGGAAGCGGAAAGACTCTGCTTTATACAGACGGTGGAACAGCCATTGACATTACAGAAGGCAGCCAGATTACAGGAGATGGAAAGTTAGTTGCAATCGGTGGAGATGTTCTCTGGGGAAATGGTGGAAATGCTGTATCCGGAAAAGGAACAATTGCAACGAAAAAAGTATTCCTTCAGGGAGCAACCGCTAATACATCTAACAAAGCAGAGGCTGGAAAAGCAATTGATGGAGATGTAAAAGTTATCAGTTCCAGCACTCATATTGAAGACGGAACAATGATCAGCGGTGCTGAGAATGATCCGTTAGCCGATTTGTACTGGAAAGCTGGAATTAATGCACTGCCTCCATTAGAGAAATTTACAACAACAGATAACGGAAATAATGGTTCCGATAATGGCGATAACGGGGATAACGGAAATAACGGAAATAACGGTTCCAGCAATGGAAACAACGGATCTGATAATGGAAACAATGGTTCCAGTAACGGAAACAACGGATCTGATAATGGAAACAATGGTTCCAATAACGGAAACAATGGAAAGGCTGCAACAGCAACCCAAACTGCAGTAAATGTGAATACAGTTAAGACAGGAGATACAAACAATGTATTACTCTGGGCTGCACTCTTTGTAGTTTCCTGTGCAGGAATGGCAGGTATTACAGTAGTTGCTAAGAAAAGGAAATAGTATACAGCAGATGTAAATTTGCTAATATAAAAATGCGACCGGCATGAATGTCGGTCGCAAAAATATTCTATACTAGAAGTCCTTCCTGATTTGTTAATGAGAAAGCAGTGCTTGCATAGCCTAAAATATTAGCCGGTGATTTTTGATTCTCTGTAAGTATGTATCAACAGTGGTAATTCTGCTACCAGCATTCCAATCCAGCCTGCCAGGTAGGAGAATGGCAGTGCTTCAATTCCGAATCCCCATACAAGAACGAGCGGTGCGGCAACAAGAACCCGAAGCCCCATATTGACAAAACTGCTGATCAGGGTAATCTTCAAATCACCGATTCCACGGAAGAACCCCTGAAGTCCATTGGTGATAGCCGGCAAGATATACATTATGGAAATCAGGTGCAGATAAGTAACACCGTGCCCGATAACTTCCTCATCTTTCACAAAGAGCATCATCAGATGTCTTGCAAAAACAAAACAGACAATAAAAATGAGGATGCCGTAAATGGTCTCCAGTACCAGTCCACATCGGAAGCCTTCACGCATCCGGTCATTTCTTTTCGCCCCCTTATTCTGCGCCATAAGTGCTGTCATGGCGTGGGCTATATTCTGCTCCGGGGTATAGGCAAAGTCATCAATCCGGTTGACCGCGGTAAATGCAGCGGCAACAGACACACCCATAGTATTAACAATTGCCTGAACACCGATTTTTCCGAGCTGTACAGTTGCCTGTTGCATTGCAGATGCCCAGCCGTATGCAATTGTACGCTTTAACAGGGAACGGTCGAAAATGAGCCATTTCTTTCCTAATTGAAGGAGTGGTACTTTTTTCTGCACATAGATCATACAGAAAATACAACACAGTGCCTCACTGATAACAGTGGAAACAGCGCAGCCATTACTTCCTGCTTTCAGTACAATGATAAAAAACAAATCTCCGAAAACATTAAGAATCGCACTTATGATCAAAAAATACAGTGGTGAATTACTGTCTCCGAGAGCTCTTAATGTACTGGAGAAAAAATTATATAAAAATGTAAACATAAGTCCTACAAATATGATGCGAAGGTAAGAAGTCGTCATATCCAAAATAGATGCGTCTACCTGTAGCAATCTGAGAAGTGATTTCGCAATTCCAATACTGAGAATGGTTAGAATTACAGAAAATACAGATCCTGAAATCATAGTCGTACTGATCTGGCGTGAGAGAGTATCGTAATCTTTCGCCCCGTAATACGTGCCAATCAGAATACTCGCGCCCATGCACAGACCATTCAGAAACAGAATGACCAATGTCGTGACCGGATTGCAGATACCGACCGCAGCCAGTGCCTCTTTTCCGATAAAATGTCCCACAATAATGCTGTCTACGGCGTTGTAAGTAAGCTGGAACAGATTTCCCAGTACAAGTGGAATTGTAAATCTAATAAGCATGGGCATAATCTTACCCTTCGTCATATCCTGTGTCATAATATCTCTCCCTGGTGTAAAACTAAACAGCGCAGGATATCCGCTCATATAAATGAAACGGTTTTCCTGCGCTTTTGATGATATTACTTCCATGTCCATTCGTCAATTGAAATCTTTACCTGAGATGAATTCCATTTATTAATCATTGATCATAATCCGAATGATTTCTTCATTTGTCTCTTTCATGCCGTCTTTTCCGAGACGTCCTACATTATCAATGGTTCCCTCGATTCCTTTTGTGATGATGCCATCACCGGCGTAGAACTGCTGCCCCTGCAGGTACATATTGTAACCAAGTATTCCGGCATCTACGGAAGCTGCGATTTTGGCTGCACAGGAAGCTTTTGCTCCGTCACAGACCATACCGGATACGATCGCGAGTGCGTTGACAACGGTATGGATTACTTCTTCATATCCACCGCCGCACAAGTATGCGATCCCGGCTCCGGCAGCGGCTCCGGCGCTGACAGCTCCGCAGTAAGCAGAGAGGCGCCCGATTCCGGTTTTCTGGTGGATTGCGATCAGATTGGAAAGTGCCAGTGCGCGGTAAGTCTTATCTTCGCTAACATGTAGCTCTTTTGCATATTCCAGAACAGGGAGAGAACAGGTCATTCCCTGATTTCCACTTCCGGAGTTGATAATGACCGGAAGCTCACAGCCATTCATTCGCGCATCAGATCCAGCAGCAGCGCGAGCTTTTGCGCGTGTGCGGACGTCGTTGCCGTAAGTATTAAGAAGTACAGTTCCAATATTTGCACCGTAATTTCCGGCGAGTCCTTCATCGGCGATTGCGCTGTTATACTCAATCTGACGGGACAGGACTTCACGGATATCGTCGATGTCAGCCATATTAATAAAATCCCAGATAGACTTTACATCCAAAAGAGTACGGTCAGTCAGTCCTTCTTCGCTTGCACCTTCAACTGGTACATAGTGAAGGATTTTTCCATTTTTTTCAATTCTTACAATGTTTGTATGATAGTTGGCAATACGGACTTTAGCAGAATCCTTTCCGGCAAATACTTCAACGATGATGTCGAAGATACAGCCGTTATCAATATGCTCGACGGTAATCTCAGTTTCTTCGAGATACTTTGCCATTTCTTTTGTCTGTGCTTCTGTTACATCAGAGATAACTTCCAGTTCTTTAGAAGCATCTCCGGCAATGATTCCGGCTGTAGCAGCGGCCGGGATTCCTTTTAAATGATTCGTGTTCGGAACGATTACACTTTTTACATTTTTAATAATGCTTCCGCTTGCTCCGATATGTACGCGCTCCGGTATGCAGCCCAGCACTTCACGGGCTTTGGCAGCAGCGTAAGCCAGAGCAATTGGCTCGGTACACCCCATAGCCGGTATTAATTCTTCTTTTAATATCTGGATATATGCCTGATATTTAATATCTTCTTTTGTCATGAAAACCTCCAAATGCCAGTTTTCTCCTGGCAATAATAAAAAAATGTGTTATTTTATTGAACCATATTTTCGGGGAAAATGCACCTGTTATTTAAAAATTTGATGAAATTAAATGTTGTAAGAAATACTGATGATATTATAACATATTTTCTGCATATTTCTGCAATCCATATCGCAGCAATGGTGGTAATGGTAGATTAGAGATAATTTGA
>ULYK01048320.1_pt1 | contig 12089 bp, 8 predicted proteins | sample 1962061 | NCBI WGS metagenome assembly ULYK01 (sample SAMEA4835860, study PRJEB28245) | human gut metagenome | biome: gut microbiome; material: fecal sample | place: Denmark | collected 2008
CGCGCCAGATGTTGCCGCCGCCGACGACGATGGCGACGTCGACGCCGCGCTCACGGATTTTCTTGATCTGCTTCGCGATATCCTCGACAACAGCCGGGTTGATGCCGAAGCCCTGATCGCCGGCAAGCGATTCACCACTGAGTTTCAGGACAATGCGTTTATATTTTGCTGGTTCCAAAATATTACCCTCCATCTAAATGTCACTGCATCTTTCTCTATTATAAGGCCATTGTTCCAGATTTTCCATAGGAAAATCCACCTTGCAGCCTTTCAACGAGGCGGGAGATAGGCTCACCGCCTGTTTCTAGATGTTTCCCCCATTTACGGAGATTTTCTGCCTCGTTATAACCTCTAAAAAAAGAGAACACAATCCATTATGTGTTCTCTTTCTTTCCGGTCTGGCTTTTTCCGGTTGATTATTTCATCTGAGCAGCGACTTCAGCAGCGAAGTTCTCCTGCTTCTTCTCGATGCCTTCGCCGAGCTGGTAGCGCGTGAATGCCGTTACCTTGACGTCGCCGAGGATGTCCTTGACCGTCTTGTCGGAATCCTTGACGAAGATCTGCTCGTTGAGGCAGACTTCCTTGTAGTACTTGTTGATGCGGCCTTCGACCATGCGCTCAACGATCTTCTCCGGCTTGCCCTCTTCGAGAGCCTGCTTGCGGAGGACTTCCTTCTCGTGCTCGAGAGCTGCTGCATCGACACCGCTGCGGTCGATGGCTGCCGGAGCTGCTGCAGCGATCTGCATGGCAACGTCCTTGCCGAGCTCTTCATCGCCGCCCGTCATGTCGACGAGGACGCCGATCTTGCCGCCCATGTGGATGTAGCTGGCAACGCGGCCTTCCGACTCATAGCGGACAAAGCGGCGCAGGGAGATCTTCTCGCCGATCGTAGCCGTAGCTTCCGTCACGAGAGCAGCGACCGTCTTGCCGTCGATCTCGCTTGCATTGAGGGCATCGAGGTCAGCCGGGTTCGTTGCAGCGATGTGCTTCGCAATCTTCTCTTCGAGAGCGCGGAACTGCTCGTTGCCAGCAGCGAAGTCCGTCTCGCAGTTGACTTCGACGAGAACGCCGACTTTTGCATCGTCGCTGATGTAAGCGGCGACAGCACCCTCTGCAGCGATGCGGCCAGCCTTCTTCTCAGCCTTCGAGATGCCCTTCTCACGGAGCCAGTCGATTGCCTTTTCCTTGTCGCCATCCGTAGCCGTCAGGGCCTTCTTGCAGTCCATCATGCCTGCGCCCGTCGTCTCGCGCAGCTCTTTTACCATTGCAGCCGTAATCTTTGCCATTGGTTCTTTTCCTCCTAATAAAAAGGAGGGGCAAGGGATAACTCCCTTACCCCTCCCGGTCTTCTTATCGAATCTGGATTTCTGGATTATTCAGTAGCCGGTGCTTCTGCAGCTTCTGCTTCGCTATCCTGACCCTGACGACCCTCGAGGACTGCATCAGCCATGCGGCCCGTGAGGAGCTTGACAGCGCGGATTGCGTCATCGTTGCCCGGGATGACGTAGTCGATCTCATCCGGATCACAGTTCGTGTCGACGATGGCAACGATAGGAATGTTGAGCTTGCGAGCCTCAGCAACGGCGATGCGCTCCTTGCGCGGATCGACGATGAAGAGTGCGCCCGGCAGCTTGTTCATCTCTTTGATACCGCCGAGGTACTGCTCGAGCTTCTCCATCTCGTGGCGAAGACCCTGGACCTCTTTCTTCGTGAGGACTTCGAACGTGCCGTCTGCTTCCATAGCCTCGAGCTCTTTGAGACGAGCGATGCGCTTCTGGATCGTGCGGAAGTTCGTCATCATGCCGCCGAGCCAGCGCTCGTTGACATAGAACTGGCCAGCACGCGTAGCTTCTTCCTTGATGGCTTCCTGAGCCTGCTTCTTCGTGCCGACGAAGAGGACGCTCTTGCCTTCCTCTGCAACGCTGCGAAGGAATGCATAAGCCTCGTCAACCTTCTTGACCGTCTTCTGAAGGTCGATGATGTAGATGCCGTTGCGCTCCGTGAAGATGTACTTTGCCATCTTCGGGTTCCAACGACGGGTCTGATGTCCGAAGTGGACACCTGCTTCAAGTAACTGTTTCATGGAAATAACTGCCATGTTGGTGCACCTCCTGTTTTTTTCTTCCGCACCTTTCATTTCTCTGCACCACCCATGTCGGGCACAGGGCAGCGATCGAGGCGCGTGCTATTTTTACACCGTTAGAAATTATATCATAAGAGAAGTGCCTTGACAATCGTTTCCCCGCATTTTTTTTGCGCGCTGCTCACAGGCATCATGCACGGCAAAGCTGTCTTCCTTATTATAAGCAAAATTATACGCAAAGAGATTGTGTCAAGGAATCGGATTCGATTTACAATAATACAGAGTACTTTCCCGCATTGTCCACACACGATGTATGTATACCGTATACTTATTCCATGCCAGTGGACATTCCCTGCTCTTTTCTCTATAATAAAAAACTGTAATAAGGAATTGGCATTATCTATCATACAAATGCGAAAATATATCGCAGCCAATGACTGATCACGCATACGCGAAGTACGCAATACCCAAGGAGTGATTTTCATGAACTTATCGATCAAGATCTTCATCGCGCTCGTGCTGGCCGTCATCGTCGGCCTGATTGCGGGCGAACCGGCACTGCCGTTCATCAACTGGTGGATCGCCCCGATCGGCACGATCTTCATCAACCTCATCAAGATGATGATCGTCCCCGTCGTCCTCTGCTCGCTCGTCGTCGGCATGACGAGCCTCGGTGACACGACGAAGCTCGGCCGCATCGGCATCAAGACGATCCTGCTCTACCTCGTCACGACGGCTATCGCCATCGTCATCGGCTTCGGCGTCGCAGGCCTCGCGCATCCGGGCCTCGGCCTCCAGATGACATCGGACGCTGTCGTCAAGGTCAAGGAAGCACCGTCGATCATGCAGGTCTTCGTCGCGATGGTCCCGGCTAACCCGGTCGCTTCGATGGCCAAGGCGGATATCCTGCCGGTCATCGTCTTCGCGCTCTTCATCGGCGTCGGCATCCTCAAGGTCGGCGGCGAGCGCGCAGACATCCTGATCAAGTTCTTCGACGCCTGCGCAGAGGTCTCCTACAAGATCATCGGCATCGTCATGAGCTTCGCTCCTATCGGTGTCTTCGCCCTGCTGCTGCCGGTCGTCGCCAAGAACGGCCCATCCGTCCTGCTGCCGCTGATCTCCGTCATCGCCTGCGTCGCCGTCGGCTGCCTCATCCATGCGGTTGCCGTCTACTCGACGCTCGCCAAGGTCTGGGGCGGCCATACGCCGGCACAGTTCTTCCGCGGCATGAGTGAGGCGATGCTGATCGCCTTCACGACTTGCTCGAGTGCAGCGGCGCTGCCGGTCAACATGAAGAACAGCCAGGAGAAGCTCGGCGTCTCGCGCGATGTCTCCTCCTTCGTCCTGCCGCTCGGCGCGACGATCAACATGGACGGCACGGCTCTCTACATGGGCGTCTGCTCCCTCTTCATCGCGAACGTCTTCGGCATTGACCTGACGTACGGCCAGATGGCCATGATCGTCCTGACGGGCACGCTGGCCTCCATCGGCACGGCCGGCGTCCCGGGCGCCGGCCTCATCATGCTCGCGATGGTCCTGCAGAGCGTCAACCTCCCGATGGAAGGCCTCGCTCTCGTCGCCGGCATCGACCGTGTCCTCGACATGTTCCGCACCTGCCTGAACATCACCGGTGACGGCGCCGTCGCCATCGTCATGGATCAGGAAGAAAAGAGATACGCCAAGAAGCAAGCTGCGTAATCGCTTCCCACAACGACACACATCACAAGAAGCCCCCTGCATGGCAGGGGGCTTTTGGTTTGCAGGTGATTTGCGGATTCATATTCAGTTTACATCGCATAAAGCAAGTCGCCGCAGTGGACAGGCAACGCTGCGCAGGGCAGGCTGATAGAGATACGATGTGTGCCGCCGAAGGGCTCAGAGGGCCAACGCTACGCGACAGATTCCTGCTAAAGCTATTTTTGTCTCTTAATGCATCCCTCGAAAAGAGTAAAACGCGCTGCGCTTGAACGGCTACTCTTTTCGAGGGTCATGAGTGGTAGACAAAAATAGCTTCTTCACGCAGGAATCTGAACGCTCCACTCTTGTCCCTCTGCCCCCTTGGCGGGGAGCTCATCTCTTCTATACGAGAAGGAATGCATGGGTACGCAAACTTCGTCTGTGCCGGAAGTGAGCCGCAGCTGCTTGTCATAAGCGGAGCGTTAGCAGGACTGCGTGAAGAAAGGATTTTTTGCCGACCAAGCCCCTTAGAAAAGACAATCGTTCAAGCGAAGCGCGTTTTTGTCTTTTCTAAGGATTGATTCTGCGGCAAAAAATCCTTTTAGCAGTCCTGCGCAGCGCAGCGTTGACAAGCAGCTGCGGCGTCTTACCATGCTGGATGTCACGCAATCCTGCATCGCGCAGCGTTGGGGTGCTGGTGCCGCCTTCTCGCCATGCTGGATGTCACGCAGTCCTGCACAGCGCAGCGTTGACAAGCAGCTGCGGCGCCTTCTCATGCGAGATGTCAACAAAAAAGCCGCCTCTATCCAAGAAGCGGCTTTTGACGTATTCGATTCAGTGAAGTGCGCGTGCGGCGCTGGTGGCGCGGCGGTGCTGGCGCAGGCGGTACCAGGCCATCGGGAAGACGAGCATGGGGACGCCGGCGTAAAGGGCCTCGCGCAGCTCTGGCTCGAAGACCATGACGATGAGGCAGAAGACCTGTGCCCAGATGCCGAACAGCGTGACATACGGGAAGAACGGCGTCTTGTAGCGCAGCGCCCCTTCCGTGCCCTCGGCGATCTTGCGCTTGCGGCTGCGGTACTCGCTCCAGCAGATCGAGATCCAGGCAATCGCGCCCGTGAAGCCCGATACGGCCAAGAGGTAGGTGTAGAGCGCTGAATCCGGGTCAAACGAGTAGAGCAGGATGACGGCCCAGCACGCGCAGATCGAGACGAGGATGGAGCGCGACGGCATGCCGTTCTTGTTGATGTGGCCGAGCGTGCTCGGGGCCATGTCCATGCGCGCGAGCGCATGCAGGGCGCGAGCCGCACCGTAGAGGCCCGAGTTCGAGCACGAGATGGCCGCCGTCAGGATGACGAAGGCGAAGAACGCGCCGAAGCCCGAAAGGCCGTACTGCGTGACAGCTGCCGCAAAGACACTCTCATCGAGGCCCGCCTTGTCCCAAGGCAGGATGGAGATCAGGAGCGAGATCGGGATGATGTAGAGCGCGATGATGCGCCATGTCACGTTGCGCACCGCAATCGGGATGCTCTTCTCCGGCTTCTCGCACTCGCCGGCGGCAAGGCCGATGATCTCCGTGCCCTGGAAGTTGACGAGGATGATGACCATCGTCAGCACGATCGACCAGTAGCCGTTCGGCGCGAAGCCGCCGCTGCCGAGAAGGACCTTTGTGCCGATATAGCCCTGATCGCCGATGAGGCCGAGGCAGATGAGGCCGGCCACGATACTGAAGGCTGCAAGAGCGATGATCTTGATCAGAGACAGCCAGAACTCACTCTCGCCGAACTTATCGACATGGAACAGATTGAGAATCGTCACCAGGAGTCCGAAGAACACAGCCCACCAGAGCTGGCTGACTTCTGGTATAAAGTTATTCATGATGATGCCAGCGGCAATCATCTCGGATGGAACGTACGCAACCCAGGTCGTCCAGTAGGCCCAGCCCACACCGCAGGCCCAGGTCGGAGATATGTGCTCCCTTGCATACGTGACAAAAGAACCCGATACAGGTTTTTCCACCGCCAGCTCCGCGAGGCAGAGCATGACGCAAAGCACGATGACCCCGCCCAAGAGATAGGCGAGGATCGCGGCCGGGCCCGCTTTTTCGAGAACATACCCGGTGCCGAGGAAGTAACCACTGCCGATGACCCCGCCCAGCGAGATCAGTTGCAGATGGCGATTCTTTAACCCTCTGTTCATTTTCGACTCGTTCATTACCTTAATAACACAACCTTCCCAGTGCCGCTTCGATCTGTGATTTGTATAGCATTGCCATCCGCGACACTTCCATTATTTCAACCTAAAGGATACTACAAAATGATAGCAATTACCATAGCTCTGCAGATAAAATTTTCAGATGAGACATACGCGCGGGAAATAGGGTATAATTATTTTAAGAAAGAAATGCATCCAGGAGGGAATCATGAACGGCTATCGAACCATACGCGAGACGGACGACTCCGTCGAGACGCTCTACGAGATACAGAAATCGAGATTCATCACGCACATCCGCCACGTCGAGACGGAGGAAGAAGCGCGCGCCTTCATCCAGGCCATGAAGAAGCAGTACTTCGACGCGCGCCACAACTGCTCTGCCTACGTGCTCGGCGAACGCGCCGACAAGCAGAAGTCAAACGACGACGGCGAGCCGGGCGGCACGGCGGGCAACCCCATCCTCGAGGCCATCAAGAAGAACGCATTGACGGACGTTGTCATCGTCGTCACGCGCTACTTCGGCGGCATCAAGCTCGGCGCGGGCGGACTCATCCGCGCCTACGGCCATGCCGCCGTGCTCGGCATCGAAGCGGCCACGCGCATCGAGATGACGCCCTTTACCGAGCTCCATGTGACAATCGGCTACAACCTCCTGGCGACAGTCGAGCACTGGATCCGGCAACAGGAGATCCGCACAGAGGAGGCCGACTACGCCGAAGATGTCACGCTCCACCTCCTGCTGCCGCCCGCAGAAGTCGAGTCGCGGCTGATGGAACTGCGCGACCTCACAAGCGCCAACTTCCAGTCGGAAGAGGGTGCGACGCGGCGCATCGCCCTGCCGTGCTGATGTCATTGACAAGAACAGCTGCTTTCCCTTATAATAGCAGCTATACCTACTAGAACGATATGTCTTCCAAAGATTTGCTTAACAGGAGGGATCTCATGAACGATTACACCCTTGAAGTGCACGGCTGCCACAAATACGATGCGACCGGCGCCATCAGCGAACCGATCTACCTCTCGGCGACATACCGCCACCCGGGCTACAAGCAGAGCACGGGCTTTGACTACGGCCGCGTCGCCAACCCGACGCGCAAGGAGCTCGAGGACGTCCTCGCCAAGCTCGAGCGCGGCCAGCGCGCCTGGGCCGTCTCGTCGGGCATGGCCGCCATCAACATGGTGCTCCATCTGCTGAATCCCGGCGACCACATCCTGCTCTCCGAGGACCTCTACGGCGGCACCGTCCGACTCGTCAACGACATCTACAAGAAGTACGGACTGACCTTCGACTACGTCAACACGGCCGACCTCGAGGCGACGGCGGCAAAAATCCGCCAGGAGACGAAGATGATCTTCATCGAGACGCCGTCAAACCCGATGATGCTCGTCAGCGATATCCGCGCCCTCGCTGCGCTCGCCCACGAGAACGGCGCCCTGCTCACCGTTGACAATACCTTCCTCTCGCCGCATTTCCAGAAGCCGCTGACGCTCGGCGCCGACATCGTCGTCCACAGTGCGACAAAGTACATCTGCGGCCACAACGACATCATCGCGGGCGTCATCGCGATTTCCGACGCTGATGCCGGCTACGGCAAAGATCTCGAGCTCTACATCAAGTCGGAAGGGCCGAACCTGACGCCGATCGACTCGTGGCTGCTGCTGCGCAGCATCAAGACGCTCGGCCTTCGCGTCGAGCGCCAGGAAAAAAATGCCATGAAGATTGCCGACTGGCTCAAGCGTCAGCCGACTGTCACCGATGTCTACTACGTCGGACTGCCCGACCATCCGGGCCACGCGCTCCACAAGAGCCAGGCCACGGGCTTTGGCAGCATGATCTCCTTCAAGGTCAAGTCGCCAGAACTCGCCATCAAAGTGCTCGGCCGCCTCAAGCTCATTGCCTTCGCCGAGAGCCTCGGCGGCGTCGAAAGCCTGCTGACGTACCCGATCGCCCAGACGCATGCCGAGATGCCGAAGGAGTTGCTCGCGCGCACGGGCCTCGACGACCGCCTGCTGCGCTTCTCTGTCGGCATTGAGGATCCCGAGGACCTCATTGCTGACCTCGACCAGGCCTTGAACAGCTGATCCCTCCGGCTCCCTGCTAGCCCTTCCCACAGAAAGCGAGTGATTTTTATGCCAATCGATTTTGATACAGTTATCGACCGCCGCGGCACATCGTGCCTCAAATACGACTTTGCGGTCGAGCGCGGCTATCCGCAGGGCATCCTGCCGTTCTGGGTCGCCGACATGGACTTTCCCACGCCGCAGCCCGTCATCGCGGAGCTCACGCGCCGCGTCCAGCACGGCATCTTCGGCTACACCGACCCGAAGGAGTCGTACAAGCAGACCATCGTCGACTGGATGACGGAGCACCACGACTGGACGCCCTCGACGAAGGCCCTGACCATCACGCCAGGCGTCGTCTTCGCGCTGGCCACAGCCGTGCGCTGCTTCACGAAGCCCGGCGATGCCGTCCTCCTGCAGCAGCCCGTCTACTATCCGTTCAGCGAGGTCATCCGCCAGAACGGCCGCCAGCTCGTCAACAGCCCTCTTGTCCTCAAGGACGGCCACTACGAGATTGACTTTGCGGACTTTGAAGATAAGATTGTCAAAAATAATGTCAAGCTCTTCCTGCTCTGCAGCCCGCACAATCCGGCCGGCCGCGTCTGGACGCGCGAGGAGCTGCTGCGCATCGCCTCCATCTGCCTCAAGCACGATGTGCTGATCGTCTCCGACGAGATCCATGAGGAGTTCGTGCGCCCTGGCTTCCGCCACACAGTGCTCGCCTCGCTCTCGCCGGAGATTGCGGCACAAACGATCACCTGCACCTCGCCGTCGAAGACCTTTAATCTCGCCGGCCTGCAGATCTCGAACATCTTCATCGAGAATGACGAGCTTCGCAAGCGCTTCCGCGCTGAGATCTCGGCGGCCGGCTACAGCCAGCCGAACGCGCTCGGCCTCTTCGCCGCCCAGGCAGCCTACGCAGAAGGCGGCTCGTGGCTCAAGGAGCTCTTGGCCTACATCGAAGGCAATTACAAGAAGACGAAGGCCTTCCTCGCCGAGAAGATGCCCAAGGTGACGCTTATCGAGCCTGAGGGCACGTACCTTCTCTGGCTCGACTTCTCGGCCTACGGCCTCTCCGACGAAGAGCTCGACGACATCATCATCAACGACGCGAACCTCTGGCTCGACTCCGGCCACATCTTCGGCAAGGCGGGCCGCGGCTTCCAGCGCCTCAACATCGCCTGCCCCTGGAGCACGCTCCAAAATGGCCTCGAGCATCTGGCCAAGGCCTTTGAAAACCGATGACTCGCTTATCCAGAAAGGTCGCATCCACATGCTCTGTATCGGACTGTCGCCCAGCATCGACAAGGATTGCCGGGCGCTCATCTTAGGCTCCATGCCCGGCGTCAAGTCGCTCGAGGAACAGCAGTACTACGCCCATCCGCAGAACCGCTTCTGGCCGATGATGGCCGACCTGCTCGGCGAAGCGCTGCCCTCCCGCTATGAGGAAAAGCTCGCTATGCTGCTAGACCACCACATTGCCCTCTGGGATTCTATCGGGCAGTGCGAGCGCGAGGGCAGCCTCGACTCCGCCATCCGCGAGGAGCGGGGCAATGACTTCACTGCGCTATTACAGGCGTACCCGGCCATCCGGGCCATCTTCTTCAACGGCGGCAAGTCGTCCCAGGCCTTCCGGCGCCACAACAAGGCGCTGCTCCAGCGTCCCGACATCGCCTTTTACGCCATGCCCTCGACGAGCCCGGCCAACGCCCGCTGGCGCCTGCCCATGCTCGAAGAGACGTGGCGAAAAGCTTTGACAGAGGCCGGAATCCTCTGCTATACTGAAAGCAAGAAATAGCGGCGAACCATTCGTCCGCTGCCGAACCACCCCCATGCCATAATCGACAGGAGGTCTATATGCCATCTTCCATCTGGCTGATCTTAGCCATCATCGTCACCGCGTTCTTCTTCTATCTCGAGACACGGGACGTCGAAGATTGACATGCAGAAAAGCGGCTGTACATCGCGTACAGCCGCTTTTTAGTATCTCGATATCTTGATCTTGATTACAGGAGCATGCCGATTGTATGGACGATAAAGGCGACAATCCAGGCGATGACGCACTGGAAGATGACGACCCAGATGGCCCACTTCGTGCCGAGCTCGCGTTTGACGGAGGTGATGGCAGCGACGCACGGCGTGTAGAGCAGGCAGAAGGCCAGAAGCGATGCAGCCGCAAGAGGCGTCAGCACTGTCGAGATGGAGCTCGTGCCGAACAGGACGCCGAGTGTCGAGACGACGCTCTCCTTGGCCATGAAGCCCGAGATCAGCGCCGTCGAGATGCGCCAGTCGCCAAAGCCGAGCGGCGCGAAGACAGGCGCGATGACGCCCGCGATCGAGGCGAGCATGCTCTCGGAGGAATCCGCGACCATGTCGAGGCGGAAGTCGAACGTCTGCAGGAACCAGATGACGATCGTCGCGATGAAGATGACGGAGAAGGCGCGCTCGAGGAAGTCCTTCGACTTCTCCCAGAGCAGCTGCATGACATTGCGGCGGCCCGGCATGCGGTAGTTCGGCAGCTCCATGACAAAAGGCACGGCCTCGCCCTTGAAGATGGTGTTCTTGCCGAGGTAGGCCATGAGGATGCCGACGAGCATCGCGCCAAAGTAGAGGACGATCATCGGCAGGGCGCCGTAGTCGCCGAAGAATGCCGCGATGAAGAAGCCGTAGATTGGCAGCTTGGCCGAGCAGCTCATGAACGGCGTCAAGAGGATCGTCATGCGGCGGTCGCGCTCAGAAGGCAGCGTGCGCGTCGACATGATGGCCGGGACCGAGCAGCCGAAGCCGATGAGCAGCGGCACGATACTGCGGCCCGACAGTCCGATCCTCCTGAGCCACTTGTCCATGACGAAGGCGATGCGCGCCATGTAGCCCGTGTCCTCGAGCAGGGACAGGAAGAAGAAGAGCGTCACGATGATCGGCAGGAACGACAGCACCGTGCCGACGCCCTGGAAGATGCCGTCGATGACGAGCGAGTGCATCGCCTCATTGACGCCGGCAGCCGTCATGGCGGCATCCGCCTCATCCTGCAGGAAGGCAATGGCTGCGGCCATGAGGTCCTGCAGGGCCGCGCCGATGACGTTGAACGTCAGGTAGAAGACGAGGCTCATGATGGCGATGAAGGCCGGGATGGCCGTGTACTTGCCCGTCAGGATCTTGTCGATGCGGCGGCTGCGCTCGTGCTGGCGGCTCTCGTGTGCCTTGTGGAACGTGCGGTCGACGAGCTTGCCGATGAAGGAAAAGCGCATGTCGGCGATGGCCGCCGAGCGGTCGAGGCCGCGCTCCTTCTCCATCTGGCAGATGATGTGCTCGATCATCTCCATCTCGTTCTGGTCGAGCATCAGCGCTTCGATGACATGGCTGTCGCCCTCGACAATCTTCGTCGCGGCGAAGCGGACCGGGATGCGCGCTTCCTTCGCGTGATCCTCGATGAGGTGCATGATGCCGTGCAGGCAGCGGTGCACCGCGCCGCGATGACTCTCCGCATCGCAGAAGTCCATGCGGCCCGGCTTCTCCTGGTAATGCGCGACGTGCAGGGCGTGCGCGACGAGCTCCTCGATGCCCTCGCCCTTGGCTGCCGAGATTGGCACGACCGGGATGCCGAGCAAGGACTCCATCGCATTGATGTCGACGGAGCCGCCATTGCCCGTGAGCTCGTCCATCATGTTGAGTGCGAGGACCATCGGGCGGTCGAGCTCGATTAGCTGCAGCGTCAGGTAGAGGTTGCGCTCGATGTTCGTCGCGTCGACGATGTTGATGATGCCCGTCGGCTGCTCGCGCAGGATGAACTCGCGCGAGACGATTTCCTCTTCCGTGTACGGCGACATCGAGTAGATGCCCGGCAGGTCCGTGATTTTCGTGTTCGCGTGGCCGCGGATGCTGCCGCTCTTCTGGTCGACCGTGACGCCCGGGAAGTTGCCGACATGCTGGTTCGAGCCCGTCAGCTGGTTAAAAAGCGTCGTCTTGCCGCAGTTCTGGTTGCCCGCGAGCGCAAACGTCAGCAACTGGCTGTCGGGCAGCGGGTGCTCGCCCTGCCGCACGTGGTAGCGGCCGC
>ULYK01034115.1_pt1 | contig 12074 bp, 10 predicted proteins | sample 1962061 | NCBI WGS metagenome assembly ULYK01 (sample SAMEA4835860, study PRJEB28245) | human gut metagenome | biome: gut microbiome; material: fecal sample | place: Denmark | collected 2008
CGCCAGTCGTTGGCTCATTTTTCTGTGCGGTATTGCCTTAGATCACAAGCACAATATATATGACAAACAATTTTACAGTCGTCCTTCTACCGGCTTACCTAATATCTACCTCATTGTTGGCGATAAGTGTCTTGGTATGCTGGAAGCCGTGGGAGAGGTGTTTCCTGAGGCCAAGTACCAGCGGTGCACCGTCCACTTTTACCGCAATATATTCTCAGTCACGCCTCGCTCCAAGGTGAAGCTGGTAGCCAAGATGCTTAAAGCGATCCATACTCAGGAGAGCAAGAAAGCTGCCCGAGAAAAAGCTAAGGCGGTGGTGGAGGAACTGCGCTCCATGAAACTGAAGGAGGCCGCCAAGAAGGTGGAGAATGGCATTGAGGAAACGTTGACCTATTGCGATTTCCCCAGCGAACACTGGACCCGTATTCGTACCAACAACGTTATTGAGAGACTAAACCGGGAGATCCGCCGCCGCACCCGCGTGGTGGGCAGTTTCCCGGACGGCAACTCTGCCCTTATGCTTGTCTGTGCCAGGCTGCGCCATGTAGCTGGCACCCAGTGGGGAAATAAGAAATACATGAACATGAAGCATCTGGAGATTGCCGTTGAGGATGCCTCCATTGCTGGCTGACTTCATTCACGTCAGGGCCTGCAAACCAAAGTGCGAAAAATTCTTGACACGACCTATGTGGCAAGCTGGGGCGGACAGGTGGTGCACTGGCGTTTTGATGCTGTCAAGGACGATAAGGTGATTGCCAGCACTGTATGTTGTCCAGGAGATCAATTGCTCCTTGATGTCCAAACCGACACCCATAAGCTTGTAGATGGCCCCAGTTGGGACATGGCCAGCGTGCGTATCCGTGCAGTGAATGAATTTGGAGCAGTGCGCACTTGGTGTAGCCGCAGTCTAAACTTTTATGCAGAGGGGGCGGTCGAATTGATTGGCCCGGCAACAATCCCCCTTACCGGTGGAATGGCGGGATGTTATCTTCGTACCCGTGGAATAGCCGGAGAAGGTCGGTTGACCATAGCAATGGACGGAGCAGACCCTGTGATCCTTACCTTTCAATGCCTCCCTGTACCTCACCACCCAGCTGGCGGTATATTTCTTTAAGTATGACATTGGCAATAGTGATTTATTCAGTTTGTTTGGAACTGTAGGCGGAGTCGGACAAGTGTTCAGTATGATGAGTTTGCCGCTCCTGCGCAAGCGGTGGGGTAGCAAACAGATTTTGGCTGGCGCACTGGGTGTCACTATTATTGGGTACCTCGCCTTGTTCATGCTTAGCATGATCGGGGTACGAGCTGTTGCACCTCTTGCGGCCACTGCCTTCGTGATCTACATTGGATTTGGTCTGGCTACTGTACTCACCACCGTATTTCTTGCAGACACTGTTGACTACGGTGAATACAAAACCGGTCAGCGCAACGAAAGTGTGGTCTTCAGTATGCAGACCTTTGTGGTCAAACTGGCAAGTGCAGTCAGTGTGTTGATTGCCGGTGTGGGCATTGATCTAATTGGACTGGATGACACGGTAGCTGTGCAGTCTACAGGTACATTGATGGGATTGCGCCTCTTGATGGTAGCGCTGCCTGTAGCGGGACTATTATTTTCAATTGTTTATTTTATGAAAAAGTACCGTTTGACAGAGGAAGAGAATGCCCGCATCAGCCAGGCACTGCGTCAGCGAGAGGATGAGAAAAGATGATCCGAAAAGAAAATGATGTCTTCTGTCTGGAGACTGAACAGACAGGATATTACATCGCCCCCCGGGGACCGTTGATGGAACAGCTGCATTACGGAAGAAAACTATGTCATCCATCTGCACAGGTTTTGCGCCAGCCATTGGCGGTTGCTTATGGTACAGATGTGATCTATGACAAAGACTTTGATCCGGCTCTTTCTCTATTGCATCTTGGTTTGGAACTGTCTCCCACGGAAAAAGGAGATTTTCGTCAGAGCGCATTGTCCTTAACATTGGAAAATGGAAGCCCGGTATGTGATTTGCGCTATACAGGTGCTCAGATACAGCCCTGCCTTCAAAAAGCTTCCGCTTTGCCCATGGCCCGAAATGGCAGCGAGTGCCTTATATTGCGGTTTGAAAGTAAGGAAGGCGTAGTTGCTGAACTGCTGTATATTCCTTTTGATTCGAGTGATGTCATTGTGCGGCAGACTCGTCTGATCAACAACACCAATGGTCCGATCACCCTGCATCGGGCTATGAGTTATCAGTTGGATCTGTCCCGTCAGGATCTTCTACTTACCACTCTGACGGGTGCCTGGGCTCGGGAATTTGAGCCGGACACTGCCCCTGTTCGACGGGGGCGGACCGTGTTCGGAAGTGTATCCGGCACATCCGGGCACTACTGCAACCCTTTCTTTGCGCTCAGCGATCCGAACACCGGAGAGCATTCCGGGGAGATTTATGGCTTTAACCTGATCTACTCCGGAAGTTATGCAGCCAGTGTCGAAGCGGACAGCTACGGTTCGTTGCGGATCATGGCAGGTGTTCAGTCGGAAGGATTTCACTGGACTCTTGCTCCTGGGGAAAGTTTTCTGACCCCTCAGGCAGTTCTTACCTTCAGTATCGAAGGACGCAACGGGCTACGGCACAACATGCATAGTTTCGTTACTAGTCATATCCTGCCGCCTCATTGGCGAGAAAAACCCCGACCGATACTAGTGAACAACTGGGAGGCCACATATTTTGACTTTACTCCCCGGAAACTACGTGCTTTGGCGGCAAAGGCCGCTGGATTGGGTGCCGAGCTATTTGTGCTGGATGATGGATGGTTTGGACGCCGAACCAATGATACAAAAGGACTGGGTGACTTTGATCCAAATCAGAAAAAGTTGCCTTCCGGTCTGGATGGACTGGCACAGGAACTAAAAGAAAAAGGACTTTCCTTTGGGTTATGGGTAGAGCCAGAGATGGTCAGTCAAGACAGCGCCCTTTATGAGGAGCATCCCGACTGGGCTGTTGTCTCTCCCGGTGTTTCCCCCAGCCTTGGCCGCAATCAACTGGTATTGGATTTGTGCCGGAAAGAGGTACGGGATTACCTGATTACACAGCTGAATACGCTGTTGGATAGTGCACCAATTTGCTATGTCAAATGGGATATGAACCGCCATCATACGGATCGATTTAGCGCTGTCCTGTTGGAGCAGGGGCGCTTTACCCATACCTGGACGCTGGGGCTCTATCAGGTGCTGCAAGCGGTGACCGCCGCCCACCCTGAGGTTCTGTTCGAAGGCTGTGCTAGTGGCGGCAATCGGTTCGACTTAGGAATGCTCTATTATATGCCTCAGATATGGCTTAGCGATGATACCGATGCCTGGCAGCGGTGCAAAATGCAAGCATGGGCAAGTCTGGGATATCCACCAGGGGTGATGGGATGCCACGTCAGCGCCGCTCCAAATCACCAGACCCTGCGCTTCACTCCGTTGGACAGTCGATTCGATGTTGCAGCCTTCGGTTTGCTGGGATATGAAATGGATTTGACCGCTCTGAACACTGCTCAGGAAAAAAGCATCCGAGAACAAATCGTTTTTTACAAGCGACATAGGGAGCTGTTTCAGTATGGACGCTTTTACTGTTTAGCTGCCCCCGAAGCGGATCACGGAGGCAGCTGGATGGTTGTTTCCAAAGACAGGCGAAGGGCGGCGGTACTGGAAATGACAGGTCTTCTTCAACCCAATGCATCTATGCCGCCTTTGCGGTTAGCGGGACTAGAGGAGACATATTGCTACCAGGTAAGTCTGCGCCAGCAAAGTGTAGAGCTGGATTCTTTCCGTACTCTGTTAAACCATGTGCTACCCTTAAAATTGAAAGCTGATGGGATGCTGGTACATCTGGCCGGAGAACTGTATCAAATGCCTTGTGAGCAGATTACATTCACCGCCAGCGGGGATTTGCTGATGCACGCTGGACTTCGGCCGCCCCAGCGTTTCTGTGGTACTGGATATACAGACGGTGTGCGTCCCATGCCGGACTTTTCGGCTCGTATCTGGCTGCTTGAATCAAACTAAAAGGTGTGCCTCCCATCCGACCAATACCAATGGATACTTATTGCAGGTGCCCATGTGGTGTTTTGTGAATATTATGGGAGTAACCCAAATAGATATAGTCCTGGGTAAAAATTCGATGTCAACTACTTATCATTCTTAGCATTGAATCTATCTTGAGACGACATACCCTATAACGGAGAACGAATCGCTGGGAAGCACGACTTTCGGAGAATACTGTTTGTTATATGAAACTAATACCGCTTTAGATCGCAAAACGCCATAGCTGTCCACATAGTCATCCAACTCTTCTTGGGATGGCTCGCACAGCTCAAATACCTTTAAATATCCTTCTCCATTGCAGATAAATATGCCTGCTTCCCCTGGCCGCAGGGCAACTGTTTTTTCTACCCACACAATCTGGCCATCATGGTAGACTGGCTCCATGCTGTCTCCGTTGACTCGAACCCCAAAATCAGCATTACTAGGAACAGCACTTTTAGGGAACCGGATCATCTCAAACCCGCCTTCATCCAAGAACTCACCAGCTCCAGCTGAAACAGCCAGTGTGCTGACCGGCATTTCAATGTAAGTTTCTGCATGTCGTTCCGGAGCTGGCCGATAACGGCCAGAAGCAACGAGATCCATCTTGTACTCATCCAGTTTTCGCAGCCCCGTATCGTTCAAAGGTACAGGCTCCATGCCAATCATGCAGTCTTCAATCCCAAGTATGCGGCAGAGCGCAATAAACTGGTATGCATTGGGCACTGTAAGTCCTTTTTCCCATTTGTTTAACCCCTGGATTTGGATCTCCACGCCATGGTCTTGCAGCAACTCACGCAGTGCCTCCAAGGTAAGGCCACGCCGCTTTCGTTCCATGGAAAGTCTTTGTCCAATGACATTATCTGCGCGTTCCTCGGCAGCATTCCAAACCGCATTGGGGCGGAAAGAGACCATTTTAGCTGGGCCTGTACCCCGGCTTTTTTTCTCACTTGGCATAATAATCCCCCCGTCCTTTAGATAAAAATATTATAGATTCTATTGTTAAGCAAGTCAATATATTTATCCTACAGGGATAAAATATACATTGACATATCTTTTTAAGATAATTATAATAGTTTACATCTGGAGGGAGGAGACGACGTGCCATACCTATCTAAAAGTGAAATAGAAGCCATTGCCACACGGGTGGTAAACGCTTATCAGAGGATGGTAGGAACCACGGGTGCCACGATCCAGCAGGTATGTCCAGAGGTTTTGATCCAGAACCTTCTTGGACTCAACATCACATATAGGACACTGTCCATTGATGGTTCCATTCTTGGTATGACCGCTTTTGAGCAGGTAGGTGTCAGGATTTATGAAAACACGAATCCGACTCATTTTTACCTGGACGGCAAGACGGTTCTGATCGAATCCGCTCTAACAGAGCCGGATGCAAATCCCGGACGGCTGCATTTTACCCTTGTCCACGAGGCCAGTCATCAGATTCTCAGAATGCTTTTTCCAAAAGAATATGCCCCAGGTATAAACCATCGACATGTCTATTGCTGCACAGATTCCTCCATACGGTATGGCGGGAGACAAGTGGACTGGGAAGAATGGCGTGTTAATATGCTGACAGCTGCCATTTTAATACCGCTGGATCTATTGGTGAAACAGATGGAAGCAGTGGGATTGGACCCCAAAATCCGTATGTTAAACCGTGTGTTTGCGCCCAAAGAGTACCAGGCATTTGCAACAGTGGCAGAAAACCTGGGGGTATCCAAAGCTGCACTCTCCATCCGACTAAAGCAGCTTGGGCTTTTGACACGGAATGATTTGAAAGACCCGTATGCTCTTGTCCGTATTGAGCCTGACGAGGAAGAACTGTTTTGAACTGGAGGGAATCTTTCTTATGCCACGATACAATATCAGAACCGAAAATCCAGTCCGTTATGCCCAAGTTAAGGCGGAGCAGAATAGGCTCCGGGCGGAGTGCGCCAGGAGCAGCAGCATAACCTTGGCCCGCCTGTGTCCCTATTGCGACCATAAGATTGAAATCCTGTCCCGTGGGACCCACGGCTATTCGTTTATCAAATGCCCTAATTGTGGAGAGAATGTTGGATTCCCGCCTGTCTCTTTCCGCAGAGCATAAACAGCTTCCGAAAATAAAATAATCGAAGATTGTGCCCCGGAGCCGCTTGATGCGCTGACTTCCCATGTGCCGCTTGATGATTTTTCTCCACGAAAATGGTGGAGAAGCTCAACGGCGCGCGCCAGCGAGATCAAGCGGCTCTTTTTACGCTCATTCGGCTCTCAGGCAGAGTTGAATGAGCATTTTTCATATCTGGACGCTACAGAAATATTTTTCAAAAAATTTTTCTAATCCGGACATGGCCTGTCCGCTTTAACCTGTATGATTCGGCCATGGAGGTGAAAGGGGGTAAGAGTGTGAGGAACAACAACCGTCATCAGCAGATCATTAACCTGCTGTGCCAGCGGCGGAACGATACCGTTCAAAATCTGGCGGCGGAACTCGGCGTCTGTGAACGAACCATCCGCCGTGACATTGAAGAACTCACACTCACCTATCCCCTTGAGACAGTCCGTGGCCGATATGGCGGCGGAGTAAGGATGGCTGACTGGTACTTTCAGGACCGGCCAAAGCTATCTCCCAAGCAGACCGCCCTGCTCAAGCGATTGGCGGTTGGACTGCACGGCGAGGACCTGGACGAAATGAACCAGATCCTGGCCCGTTTCGCTTCCTGAAGGAGCGCCAGACGCTCCACAGCACCTTGACAAGTTCATACCAGCAGTACGGAGAACCTCCTGAACAGTTGAGCGTCATGCAGCGCGCGCCATGACCCCTGCGGCAATGCCCTGGGCCGAGCGAGAACGCTACCTGCATGGGGCGCTATGGCACGCGCTTTTGCAATGACGCTGTTTGGGTACATAATGAGACACCTCGCTTGGCCTGCGCGTAAGACAGGCGGCGCTGCCCCGGAGTTGAAAGCAGTAGAGACTCCAGGTAAAAGCCCGTGCGGCCTCTTGCCGGAAGCCGATTCGTACTGTTCCCCATCGTCGGGGGGCGAGCTGCAAATACGACGAGAATGAAAAAGAAAAATAACCCACTTATTCAATAGGAGTTTTTTTCAAATGATTAGTTATCATAACAGGCAGGTCGCACATCATGAGATCGACCATATCTTTCAGGACCTCTTCCCAAGCCATGGTATGACGGCCCGGCCCAGCCAAATCGAGTTGAGCCACAAGATGCTGGATGCCATGACCCACAGCAAGATCGCTTTAAGTGACGCAGGAACAGGAATCGGCAAGACCTACGCCTATCTGGTGGCTGGTGTTTCTTTTTCTCGCGCGTTGAGCCGGGAGAACATCCCTTTCCAGCCCATCCTCATTTCCACCTCCAGCATCGCCCTGCAAACGGCGGTAAGGGAGGAATACATCCCGTTCCTCTCCTCTGTTCTTTTGGAGGATAAGCTGATCCAGGCCCCCATCCGGGCGGTCACTCGAAAAGGAAAAAGTCACTATGTCTGTGATGAGCGTCTGATGCGCCGCCTACGGCAGGTAGACCTGGAACGAAAAAATCCGCTGGCCGCACAGGCACTCCTCTCCCTGCGGGATCATTTGGACGCAGACCAAGCCCCCCATCTCAGTCGGTATGACCGAAATCGTGTGTGTGTCCCCACGATTTGTGATTGCCGCAGGGATAGCTGCCGGTACCTCTGCTATATGGAAGCCTGCAACTCTGACCGCTATCTGTTTCAGATCTGTAACCATAATCTGTTATTGGCAGACGCCATTCATCGTGGCAGCGGTCACCGCCCCATCCTGCCGGATGTTGGTGCTCTGATCATTGATGAAGCACACAAGCTGCCTGAGACTGCCCGACAGATGTTTGGCGTTACCCTGGCAGCCAAGGACATCCGCACGCTGATCCGCATCCTACGGGCGGAACGATATCTGCTGGCATCGGAATCTCTGGCTGATATGGCGGGAGCGCTTCTGAATCTTATGTCTCTGCCTCGTGATGGTGATCGCCCTTTTTCGGACTATGTCCGACACATGATAGGGCCAGCCCGAACCCTGGCTACCATCCAGAGACAGATCGGCGGGGTACTGACACCAACCGCCAGAAAGGAATTGGATCGGATATCCTCCGCAGTCCATCTGTTTTTGGAGGAACGCTCTGACCTGGTATTTTACACTGCGGTGGATGACGATGGCGGCACATTGCTGTGCGCATCTACCTCCGACCTGACCACCCAGCTCCAAGCAACGCTCTGGTCACAACCCCACCCTGTTCTCCTTACTTCCGGAACGTTGGCCATAGGTAAAGACTTTTGTCGTTTCAAAGAGGAAGCTGGCCTCATCGATAACTCTCGGGTGGAGGAATCTGTTTCGCCCTCTCCCTTTGATTACCGAAAAAACTGCCTGCTCTATTTTCCTACGATGCCGCCCAGGCAGCACGAAGTGGACTACTTTGACAAGCTGGCCGCGGAGATCCGCACATTACTGATTGCGGTTCACGGCCATGCGTTGATACTGTTTACTTCTTATGCAGCCATGTCCGCAGTGAAGGATCGTTTGAAGATCCAGCCTCTTCCGTTTCCACTGTTTACCATGGGACGGAACGCTCCGCACACCATGGCCCAGTTCAAGGCGGCACCCGGAAGTATCCTGCTTGCCACCGGCGCTGCCTGGGAGGGCTTTGACTTTCCCGGAGACTGCGTCTCTTTGTTGGTCATCCCCAGGCTGCCGTTCCAGTATCCGGACGCCTTGCAAGAAAAAAAGAGAGAGGCATATCCTGATCTCCGCACGTTCATCCGGGCCGTGGCTGTGCCGGAGATGCAGATCAAACTAAAGCAGGGATTTGGACGTGCCATCCGCATGGAGAGCGACACCTGCGTCATCGCCATTCTGGATGAGCGGTCTGCCAGGGGCAGCCGCTACTTCAAGGACACCCGCACTGCTTTACCCCCAATGCCTATGACCAGCAGCATCTATGAGGTGGCACGGTTTATCCGGCGGGTCAAAGACAACGGCTATTTTGAGGAGGCAGCATGATGGAGATCCGCAATGAACTGCGATACCGCCTGGCCGTGGTCCTTTGGGAACAGATGGCGGCAAACGGTCTGCTGACGAAAGAGGAACTGACCAGGGCCAAACAACTGTCGGCAGAGCGGTACCGGCCCAAAACTGTTTGGGGATAGTGCTGGATATTCCCGCAGAGGTGTGATATGGTTTCGTTGCCAAAAAAGATGAAAGGAGGTGAATCAGAAATGGCTAAAGTACATGTGATCCCACCCAAGGCAGCGAGATCAGACACCCTGCGGGTAGCCGCCTACTGCCGGGTCAGTTCTGACTCGGCAGACCAGCTCCATTCCTGCGCCGCTCAGATTCGGACCTATACCCAGACAATCAACGCCCACGATGGTTGGGAACTGGTGGACATCTATGCGGATGAGGGCCTGACCGGCACCCGGATGGATAAGCGGGAGGACTTCAACCGCCTGATGGCAGACTGCCGGAAGGGCAAGATTGATAAGATCGTAGTCAAGTCCATCTCCCGATTTGCCCGCAACACCCGTGACTGCCTCGCCACCCTGCGGGAACTTTCCTCGCTGGGTGTGACCGTCCAATTTGAAAAAGAGAATATCGACACCGGAACGCTCACCTCAGAACTGATGGTGAGCGTTTCCGCTTCCCTGGCCCAGGAGGAATCCATCTCCATCTCCAAAAACCAGCGTATGAGCTATCAGCGCCGCATGGAGCGCGGAGAATTTATTACCTGTAAGGCTCCCTTCGGATATAGACTCGTCAACGGGAAAGAAATGGAGATCATCCCAGAGGAATCCCACTACGTCAAATGGATCTTCCATACATACCTTAATGGGGCCAGCATGGAATGGATCGCAGACCAGATGACAAAAACGGGGCTTTTAACTTCAGATGGAGGACATCGCTGGTATATTTCCACAATCGCATATCTGCTGACCAACGAGAAATATATGGGTGATGCCCTCTGCCAAAAGACATTCGCAAGCGTATTCCCCTTTACCAAGCAAATGAACTGTGGTGAGCGGGATCAATATTATGTGGAGCATAGCCATCCGGCCATCATCTCAAAGGATATCTTTGAAAAGGCCCAGGCACTTCTACAACGCAAGGGGCAGCGGATAGACCTGCAGCGGGAACGTACCCCGCTTTCAAAAAAGATGACCTGTGGGCTCTGTGGCAGTACATTAGTCCGGCGGATCTCGAAAGCTGGATATGTCTCCCGGGTATGCCGCAAGCATGACAGAAGGGCCGCCGACTGCCCCAATGGACGGATCAGTGAGGACAGCATCCATACGGCATTCCTTCGGATGTATCATAAACTCCGCACCCATGACGGCATCGTGCTGAGTCCCATACTGAAGCAGATGGACGCCCTCTCAGATGCCATGCACCGTGATAACCCGGCCATGCTGGCTGTCAATACCGCCATCGCCGTGGCATCCGAGCAGAGTTACCACCTCACCAAACTGCACTCAGCAGGGCTTCTGGACATGGCCGCTTTATCTGCAAAACAGACAGAGCTCAACGCCAAGCTGACAGAACTACGCCGGGAACGGCGAAAGCTGCTGTGTAACGAGGATATCGATGAGCAGGTCGATGCGATCCGCCTGACGATCGATACCATCCGAAGCGGGCCAGATATCGTGTCCAGCTTGGATGAGGCCCTGTTCACCAAGCTGGTGGAACGGATCGTTGTAATGTCTCAGGACAGCATTCGGTTCCAATTATATGGAGGGCTTGAATTCCAAGAAATACTGGAGGCATAAACAATGGCAAACCGAAAAATATTGTACGGTTATCAGATCACACGCGGAGAGCTGGTCATTCGGGCGGAAGAACAGCTCATCGTTCACAAGGTGTTTACCACCTATCTGGCCGGACTATCCTATCAGGCGCTGGCAGACCAACTGAATGCGGACAATATCCCCTTCGCCCAAGAGTCTCCGCTCTGGAACAAGCACAAAATCAAACGGATGTTGGAAAATTCCCGCTATACTGGAACTGACAGATACCCGCCCATCATTGACCAGGACACCTTCCGGCAAGTGCAGGAAAAGATAGCAGAAAAGACAAAAGGGCAGCTTCCGCACCGAACAGAGGCGGATCGTCTGTGGCCAAAGCTGCACAGCGGATGCTGTCAGGCCCGCCTGTTCCGGATTGGCGGGCCGGGCGGTCACAACAGACAAATCCGCCTGAGATGTTCCGCCTGCAGAAACACATTTGCAATTGGAAAGGAGGAACTACTTGCGCAGACAGCACGGCAGCTTGCAGTGCATGAAAAGCCCATATGTAAGCCTTACGCGCCTTCTACGGAGGCCGTTCGTCTGGCCAACGCCATTGACCGGGCGTTGGAACAGCATGGAGATGGAAAGGAGGTTCTATCCTGTATCCTGCAAGGGGCATCCGCCCGATATGATTGCTGTAATAATGGTGTGGATGCGGATGAAAGTCAACTGCAGACCGGCCAAATCAATTGGGATTGCTTCGAACGAACGGTCTCCCGCATAATAATTGAAATGGATGGTACAGTGACTATGCACTTCTAAGCCAATCACCGGAGGAAACATATCATGGAACAGACAGCTATGGAACGCACCGTGCGCCACATTCCCGCATCGAGGTCTAAAGCAGCAGGCGCAGAAAAGAGGCTTCATGGCAGGCAGCGGGTGGCCGCCTACTGCCGGGTCAGCACCGACAGCGAGGAGCAGATCAACAGCTACACCGCCCAGAAAGCCTACTACACCCAGAAAATCCAGGAGTCCCCAGATTGGGAACTGGCCGGGATCTTTGCGGATGAGGGGATCACCGGGACCAGCATGAAAAAGCGGAAAGAATTCAACCGGATGATCACCGCCTGCAAGCGGGGCGGGATCGACCTCATCCTGACAAAATCCCTCTCCCGCTTCGCCCGAAACACAGTGGACTGCCTGGAGACCGTGCGGATGCTGAAGGCCAGGGGGATCGGGGTCATCTTCGAAAAGGAAAATATCAATACGCTGACAGAGTC
>ULYK01052222.1_pt1 | contig 12038 bp, 5 predicted proteins | sample 1962061 | NCBI WGS metagenome assembly ULYK01 (sample SAMEA4835860, study PRJEB28245) | human gut metagenome | biome: gut microbiome; material: fecal sample | place: Denmark | collected 2008
CGAAGATTGGTATTATCGGTCTCAATGGTTCGGGTAAATCTACTTTGCTGAAGATTATTGCCGGTCTGGAGAAATCTTATCAGGGGGAAGTGGTCTTTTCTCCCGGGTATTCAGTGGGATATCTGGCACAGGAACCTTATCTGGATAACACAAAGACTGTGAAAGAAATCGTAATGGAGGGTGTGCAACCTATTGTTGATGCACTGAACGAATACGAAGAAATTAATCAGAAGTTCGGTTTACCTGAATATTATGAAGATCAGGACAAAATGGATCAACTTTTTGCGCGTCAGGGAGAGTTGCAGGACATTATCGATGCAACGGATGCCTGGAATTTGGATAGTAAATTGGAGCGTGCAATGGATGCTCTTCGTTGCCCGCCCGAAGATCAGTCGGTGGCTAACCTGTCCGGTGGTGAGCGCCGCCGTGTGGCTCTTTGCCGACTGTTATTGCAAAAGCCTGATATTTTGCTGCTCGACGAACCGACGAACCACTTGGATGCTGAGTCTATCGACTGGTTGGAGCAACATTTGCAACAGTACGAAGGTACGGTAATTGCAGTGACGCACGACCGCTACTTCCTCGATCATGTTGCCGGATGGATCCTTGAACTTGACCGTGGTGAGGGTATTCCCTGGAAGGGCAACTACTCCAGCTGGTTGGAGCAGAAGACCAAACGAATGGAAATGGAAGAAAAGACTGCCAGCAAGCGTCGCAAAACTCTGGAACGTGAGCTCGAGTGGGTACGTATGGCACCCAAGGCCCGCCAGGCTAAGGGTAAAGCTCGTTTGAACTCGTACGATAAGCTGTTGAACGAAGATGTGAAGGAGAAAGAAGAGAAGTTGGAAATCTTCATTCCGAATGGTCCTCGCTTGGGTAATAAGGTGATCGAGGCAAAACATGTGGCGAAGGCTTATGGTGATAAACTACTGTTTGACGATCTGAACTTTATGCTTCCTCCAAATGGTATTGTGGGAGTTATTGGTCCGAATGGTGCCGGTAAAACAACTCTTTTTCGTCTGATTATGGGACTGGAAACAGTCGATAAAGGTGAGTTTGAAGTAGGGGAGACTGTGAAAGTGGCTTATGTAGACCAGCAGCATAAAGATATCGATCCGAACAAGAGTGTTTATCAGGTGATTTCCGGTGGTAATGACTTGATCCGTATGGGAGGTCGCGATATCAATGCGCGTGCATACCTTTCGCGCTTCAATTTCTCCGGAGCCGACCAGGAAAAACTTTGTGGTGTGCTTTCGGGTGGAGAGCGGAATCGTCTGCATCTGGCTATGGCACTGAAGGAAGAAGGAAACGTGTTGTTGCTCGACGAGCCGACCAATGATATCGATGTCAATACTCTACGTGCACTCGAAGAGGGTCTGGAAGATTTTGCAGGTTGTGCTGTTGTCATTTCGCATGACCGTTGGTTCCTCGATCGAATCTGTACGCATATTCTTGCTTTCGAAGGCGATTCGAATGTGTTCTACTTTGAAGGTTCTTATTCGGAGTACGAAGAGAATAAATTAAAACGACTTGGCAACGAAGAACCTAAGCGTGTGAGATATAGAAAGCTGATAGCTGACTAATCTTTAACAATATGTAAGCCCCGCAATCAATTTGCGGGGCTTTTTTGTTTCATAGAGCTATAATATGTTTATCTCTCTTAAAAAATTGTAGCATCTTTGTAATGTATATATAAAGAATATTAATTACCTTTGTATTCCAAAACGTTTATTTACAATTTATTAATTAACAAGTTCTATTAACTAACAAAGAGAATTATGAGAAGACATCTAATTCATTTCCTGCTGGTTGCAGTGCTGACGGTATGTTCTGCCGCTACGGCCATTGCCCAGATAACAGTGAAAGGTCAAGTTGTGGATGCGGAAACAGGTGAGCCATTGATTGGTGCAGCCGTAACGATTGTCGGTACCACCCAGGGTAGTGTGACTAACTTGGATGGTATGTTCACACAAAAAGCTGCCTCCGGTTCAACGCTGCTTATCAAGTACCTTGGTTACAAGGAATTCAGCAAGAAGATCACCCAGAAAGGTGGTACTGAAGATTTGGGCGTAATAAAAATGGCAGCCGATGCAATGGTGCTGAATGACGTTATCATCACTTCTTCTGTTGCTGTTTCGCGTAAAACACCGGTAGCTGTATCGACAGTTGACCCTGTCTTTATCGAGGAGAAGCTCGGAACACAGGAGTTTCCTGAAGTTTTGAAGTCTACTCCGGGTATCTATGCAACTAAGCAAGGTGGTGGTTTTGGTGACTCCAAAGTGAACATACGTGGTTTTAAGACTGAGAACTCTGCTATGATGATTAACGGTGTTCCGATGAATGATATGGAATGGGGTGGCATCTATTGGTCGAACTGGGCCGGTTTGAGTGATGTGACTCGTAGCATGCAGGTACAGCGTGGCTTGGGTGCATCAAAGGTAGCGGCTCCTTCAGTGGGTGGTTCTATCAACATTGTGACTAATACAATCGATGCCAACAAAGGCGGTTTCGTATCTTATGGTATGGGTAACGACGGATTGAACAAAATCCTGTTCAAGGTATCTACCGGATTGACCAAATCAGGTTGGGCCATGACCCTTTTGGGAGGTAAGACCTGGGCCGATGGTTATATCCAGGGAACCAACTACGAAGCCTACAACTGGTTTGTGAATATTACAAAGCGTTTCAATGACAATCATCAGTTGTCATTTACTGCTTTCGCTGCTCCCCAGTGGCATAATCAGCGTGGAAATAAAGACGGACTTACCATTGAAGGATGGCAGGAAGTTGCGAAGAATTATATGAATGGTGAGAAGCCTTATCGTTATAACCCTACCTACGGATTCGGGCTGAACGGACAAAGAAAGTCATCGGCATATAATGTGTATAATAAACCTCAGTTGTCATTGAACCATTTGTGGCAGATTAATGAAAAGTCAAGTTTGAGTACAGCTCTGTATGCTTCTATCGGTCGTGGATATGGCTATTCCGGTCAGGGATTGACCAGTGCGGATCGCAGTAACTGGTATGGCAGTAACAATGGTAACCTGAATATGACTTTCCGTAAAGCCGACGGTACATTTGCGTATGATGAAATATATGCTTTGAATGAAGCGAGTGAGAATGGTTCGGTTATGGCAATGTCGAAGTCTAAGAACTTCCATAACTGGTATGGTCTGCTTTCTACTTATACTACTAAGTTCGGTGATTACTTCGATTTCTATGGTGGTATAGACTACCGTTATTATAAAGGTACACACACCAATGAATTGGTTGACCTCTATGGTGGTGACTTTTATGTAGACTCTTCTTCAAGAAAAAGTGTTTTGGCTTCAAACAATGCCGCCGCTGCTGCCGGTTCTTCATTTGTGAACCAGAAATTGAAAGTAGGTGATATTGTTTATCGTGACTTTGATGGCTATGTGATGTCTGAGGGAGTATTTGCTCAAGGTGAATACAACAGAGATAAGTTGAGTGCCTTCATTTCCGGTTCGGTTTCTAATACCGGTTACTGGCGTTACGACCGTTTTTACTATGACAAGGCACACGCCAAATCAAAAACTGTCAACTTCATCGGTTGGAATGCAAAGGGAGGTTTGAACTACAACCTTACCGAAAATCATAATGTGTTTGCCAATATCGGTTATATCAGCCGTGCTCCATTCTTCTCGGGAGGTGCTTTCCTTAATTCAACAGTCAGCAATGCGACAAACCCCGATGCAGTGAACGAGAAAGTGTTCTCTTTCGAAATCGGATACGGCTATCGTTCGAGCTTCCTTACTGTGAACATCAATGCCTACCACACTCGTTGGATGGACAAAACCACTACCCGTTCACAGGATATCACAAACTACTATGAAGGCAGCCTTAGCGAGCCTTACGATGCAAGTAAGCTGGTTTCTACCAAGTCTGTTATCAACATGCAGGGTGTGAATGCTTTGCACCAGGGTGTCGAACTTGATTTTGTAGCAAAACCTTTCCAATGGCTGGATTTGAGCGGTATGTTCTCTATCGGTAACTGGCGTTGGGATAGCAATGCTTCGGGTAGCTTCACTGTAGAAGGTCAATTTGTGAACAGCGCATCTATCAAGGGAAGCGATGGTAAGGATGTGACCGTTCTTGTAAATGCGGCAGCTAACGGACTGGAACCGGGTACAATGAAACTGAACCTGAAAGATGTGAAAGTGGGTGGATCTGCACAGACTACCGCAGCTTTGGGTGCTACTTTCAAGATCGACAAAGCCCTTCGTCTGGGTATCGACTGGAACTTATACGCACGTAATTATGCTGACTGGTCATTGAATTCAAACGACCTGGTGATGAACAGTGAGAAAGACTTTTCTACTCCTTGGCGTATTCCGACTGCAAGTACTTTCGATTTGAACGCAAGTTATAAATTCAACTTTGGTAAGCTGAATGCAGTACTGTCAGGTAACGTGAACAATTTATTCGACCAGACTTATATTTCTGATGCGACAGATGGTAGCAATCACGATTGGAAGACCGCTTACAATGTGTTCTACGGATTCGGCCGTACTTATAGCTTGAGATTAAAAGTTAATTTCTAATCTAAAAACAGGAAGTTTAAATTATGAATAGAAATCTATTAATGCCTGTAGCGGTGTCGTTGATTCTGCTGTCCGGCTGTAAATATAACGATGACAACTTCGAAGGATTGGACGATATGACCCAACCGACGAATTGGATGAAGATAGAGTATACGCTGACTGATGCTGACTATGCAACTATCAGCTCAAATTCGACCAATAAGAAGATTGCTACAGATGCCGGTGTGTCTAAGGATCTTGAGAATGTGAAGACTAACATGTATCTGACAGAGAAGATCACGGGAGCGGATTACATACCTGCTTTCTTGCTTGATAAGTATTACACTGCCGATAAGGGTTCGAGTGCAAAGATTACGTATAAGTACAAAGAAGCGATGTCTTCTTTGCTGTCGGAGTATGCTTCGGTGAAATATCTGAAACCGACGGATGCCGAATACAAGTTGGTTTATGGTGAGAATGCATTTGCGCCTTATCTGAATGAAAAGACAGAAGGTCAGATGTCTAAGATCCTGAACGAGAAGTTCAAAGATGCCGAAAAGGGAACAGCTGTTTTCGTTGACTATAAGTTGGGAGAGGGACAGTTGGAGAATCCGTTGATGTGGCAAAACTTCGAGGCGCTTCCTACCGGAGATTTGAAGGAGCTCAAAGGCTGGTTTATCAGCTCTACCGGTGACACTCAGTGGAAGGTTACTTCTTATGATGATAACCAGTATGTTCAGTATTCGGCAAACGGTACGAAAGGGGCATGCGTCGGCTGGATGGTTACCCCTGCTATTTCTGTTACTGCCGGTGATTATCTCGCTTTTGACGTGACCGTGGGATACTATAATGCTAGCTGCTTGTCAGTACTGATTTCAGAGAATTTCGATGGTGAAAATGTCGGTACTGCCAACTGGGTTGATGTGACTTCAGATTTCAGCATTCCTACCAAGCCGACAAGTGGTTACGGTACGTTTGCTTCTGCAGGTAAAGTGCCTTTGTCAGCTTATGCAGGCAAGAAGGTGTATGTAGCCTTTAAGTACGAAGGTGATGGTGCCAATAAGAAAACCACTACTTATCAGATCGATAACATTATGGTAGGTACCTCCATTCCGGCTAACAGTCTTTCTACTCCTACTTACGCGGTGAAAGTATACGATGGAAAGAACTGGAAGAATAAGAGCAATAGCGTATATGTCCTGACATATGCCGATTACGGAGATATGGGACAGAGTAAACGCTACTTTACTTCTGATGTTCCGGCTGTGAACTATTTGCCTGCTTATTTGTCTAAGATGGTGGCATATCCTGTTGATGGCGATGCACGTGTAGTAGTCTACAGATATTATAATGGTACTGATTTGAAGATCTATAGTGATGAATACACTTATTCTGCCGAAAAAGCGAGATGGGAGTTGAATACACGTATTGTCGATAAGACAGAGCAGTTTGTATTGTCTGACGGCAAGTGGAACTTTGACCCAAGCACAGTAATTACGCTGAAGGCTAAAGGTGATGCAGAAACCTCTACATTCTATCAGACTATTGTGGATTGGGTGAAAGAGCACTATTCTGAATATGTAACCTCATATGGAAATAATGAATATTATTATGGTAGTTCTGCTTATCAGAATAATTTCGACTTCCGCCCAGATAAATGGAAAGTACAAAACCCAGCTGCCTATGGTACTATGTCTGATGATGATTTGAAAAAGCTTATGTTTGAACGTTTACCAGAAGCATTTTTGCCAGCACTCCAGTCACTTTATGGTGATGCCGATGTTGTGGAAGGTGTTGATGTTATTTATACGATTAATTTTGGTATCTACGATGGTTCTGATGCACAATATACCATTAAGTATAAAGTGACAGGTAAAGGACAGTTTGAATATGTTGCAGACTCTTTGAAGAAAGTAGAATAAGAAAACTAATTCATTTATAATTAAGAAAGGCCGCTCTGTGTAATCAGGACGGCCTTCTTTTATATTATAACGAGAGAGTTATGGGGGTGAAAAGGCGTTTAGATACATTCCCGTTTACATCTTCACCTCCATCACTACCGGATTATGATCACTGCACAAATCGAGGTCAGGCGAATAGTAATCTACCCCTTTAAATTCTTTGGAATGGAAAATATAGTCGATTCTCAGCAGGCGTTTAAAGTACCGGAACGTATACATGTACCCATGTCCGCAAGTCTGGAATCCATCTTGAAGATTGTCACCTTTCACGGTACTGTATGTGTAGGACGATGGGAGAGAGTTAAAGTCACCACACACCAGCACGGGGTAGGGGGTGGTGCGGATTAATTGTTCCAAAGTCTTTGCCTGTGCCGCACGTTTCCTGAAGTTCTCGTTGAGTCCCTCCAACAATTGCTTGGCCACTGCTTCCTCTCTGCCTGTCAGTTCGTTTTTAGCCAGTTCCCTTTCCAGTCTGCGCTTATTTTGGCTGACCTCCGTTGTTTGCAGGTGGTTATTGAAAACACGAATCGTTTGTCCGTCTACGTTCAGATCACACCACATACTGCAATTCCTTGAATCGGGGTAAGTGATCAGTCTGCTGTCCTTCACCGGATATTTGCTGAACAGAGCTACCTGCAAGATAGGTGTACTGTCTGGAGCTTGCGGAATGACGGCATACTGCCAGTCTGCAAATGCGTTCCGTATACTGTCTGGAGTAAAGTACCGGTTGCCGGCAAACTCCTGAAAGCAGATAATGTCCACCCGGTGCTCTTTCATATAAGCCGCAAGCTCCTTGCACGAATATCCCGACTGCTCGTTACCGAAACTGTCAACGTTGTATGTCGCTATTTTCAGTGTATTTGCCTCTTTTTCTCCGGCCGTGAAAGGAGGTTGGAAGATCCGACTCAGATATTGCCAGTTGGCAGCTATGGCTATCAACGGAATGATGATCCAGAACCTCCGGCGAATTCCCCAGTAAATGGCGGCGGCAAGATTGATCAATAACAGTCCTGACAGCGCCAGCCCGATGAAAGGCATCAGAGTGGAGTGTTCGGGAGGTATGTGTCCGGCGAATGCTCCGGCAATGGTGATGCCGGCCAGGACAAAAGTCAGTGCAATAGACGTACAATAAAATAGTTTGGATACAGCTTTCTTTCCCATTGTTTTGAATTTCGCATTTTAGTTCACCACAGATTACACGGATTAAGACAGATTGATTATTTATCCGGTTGATCTCAAGCGGAATTCAGACAGACTCCGAGGAGATCCGTGTCAATCTGTGTAATCCGTGGTGAATTGGTTTATTTCAGCCATTTCTTTATCTTTTCCTTTAGCTTTTCCTGAGCGATCGGTTTTGAGATAAAGTCATTGCATCCGGCTTCTTCGGCTGCATTCCGGTCGTGTTCGTAAGCGTATGCGCTTTGTGCAATGATGGGTACTTCCGCGGACAGTTGCCTGATAATTCTGGTAGCTTCCAGTCCGTCTAAGTTAGGCATCTTGATGTCCATCAATATCAGATCCGGATTTACCTCGTCATACATGGTCACGGCCTCCATGCCGTCTTTGGCGCGTACTAAGCGGTATTTTCTACCCAGAATAGCGTTCAGCAGGTCGAAGTTGCTGTCTGTGTCTTCGGCTATCAGTATGGTGGCTTTCTCTGTTTCGACTGCGGTTGTCCGAAGGTCCTCTTCCTTTTCCGTCGTTTCCTCTTTGGGGCGGGGCGTATCCTCTTTGGCCGGGAGCACTTCCGACGGCTGTGTTCCGACGGCTTCGCCGGGCAAGTGGCTGTTCGTTCCCGTTTCCGTATCTTGTATGACATTCTCAAGAGGCAGCCAGAAGGTGAATGTGGTTCCTGTGCCCACTTCCGAGGAGACCGCAATCTCTCCGCCTAGCCGTTCGATGATCGTTTTACAGATTGACAATCCCAGACCCGTACCCTGGGCAAAATTGTTCAGTTTGGCAAACCGTTGAAATACCCTTCCCAACTTTTCGGGCTCGATACCCAGTCCGGTATCTTTGACGTAGAATACAACTCGCTCGCCTTCCTGTTTGTAACCATAGCTTACGCTGCCTTCTGTGGTAAATTTGAACGCGTTGCCTATCAGGTTAGAGAATACCTGGAAGATCCGGTTCTTGTCCGAGTGGATGCTTAGCGCTTCGTCCGGCGAGTCGAACCTCAGTTCCACTCCCTGCGGACAGCGGAATACGTGTGCATCATGAATCTCTTTGCAAAGTGTGTGCAGCCTCACCGGCCCGTAAGTGAACTCTACGATGCCCGACTCTATTTTGGAAAGATCCAATATTTCGTTGATCAGTTGCAACAGCCGTTCGTTGTTGGCGTCTACAATCTCGTAATACTCCCTCCTTTCCTCCGCATTGTCACTCTCCGAGATGATGCGCGAGAATCCTACGATGGCATTGAGGGGCGTGCGTATTTCGTGGCTCATGTTGGCAAGGAAAGCCGACTTCAGTTTGTCCGATGTTTCCGCTTTCTCTTTCGATTCTATCAGTTCACGGCGCATCAGTTCCAGCTGGGTGATGTCCCATTCGATGCTGACAATGATGGGAGAGAAGTCCTCGCTTTCCACCATGATTTTTTGCTTGTCGAGAATCAGCAAATTTCCGTTTTTGTCCTTGCCCTCCATAATCCAGTGCATCCCTTTTCCGGTAGCGGCAATTTCCATATCCTCTTTTCGCTTCTGCTGTGCCATTTCCGGCGGGTAGTAGTCGAAGTCGTTCATTCCGATGGCGTTTTCTGAGCTGATGTCCCGGTTGTACGACTCCCGGTTACGGTAGATGTACCTGAAATCGTTCTCGATATCTTTTACCACGATACCTGCCGGGATGTTCTCCATCGTGGTATCCATGATACGATTGAAGCGTTTGATCTGCGATTCGTACCGGATGCGTTCCGATATGTCGTGGGTGAACGACCAAAAGGTTTCTTCTCCATCATCCGTTGTCACACTGTACATGGTGCCTTCAAAGGCCAGTGTGTTTTTATCGTGCTTCAGGGGTTGGTAGGCCAGGAAGTTGAGGGTCTGGCCTTCCCGTATGCTGCGGTAACGTTCCTCCCAGTCCTCTATGCAGGTCATATCGCCCACGACATCGAACACCCGTATCAGTGACAAGTCCGCCTGTTCCGCGATCCGGTGGTTCAGCCTGAACTGCCTGTTGGCAAATATCAGCGTGCCGTCTCTGCGTGCCGCGTACACACTTTCTTTGGCATTGTTGATGGCATGCGTCAGCGTGTTGATGTCGTTTCGTTTCCGCTGTATGTCGGTGATGTTCTGTATATACCCTTCCAGGACGATGTTACCATCTTCTTCTTCATTCCGCAGGTAGCATTGCTGGCGCATATAGTATACCTGTCCTTCCAGCAGGATGCGGTATTCGATGTATTCCTTTAAGAGTTCGCGGCGGTTGGCTTCCATCCACGTGTTCACGGCGGGCAGATCTTCGCTCAGGATGGTTTCGTAGTAATCCTGAAAGTTGATGCTCCGCTCTTCTTCCGTGCATACGATTCCGTTGTATCCCCGGTAATAGAATGTCCTCTCTCGCGATGAATATTTCCATTGCCCTATTTGTGCCGCTTTTTGTATCTCCTTCAGCTCGTAGTTGGTGCGTTCCAGTTGCAGTTTCACGTTGCTGCGCGCCGTGATGTCGCGATATTGGCACAGCACCTTGTCACCGTCGTACGGCTGCATGATACATTTGAAGTAATACGTTTCGCCCCCTTCCAGTGGCAGCCGGTAGTTACGGTTCACCGTTATCCCCTGTTGGGTCACCCGCCTGAAGTCCGGTAGCAGTTTCTGGAAGGTATGGTCGGGAAGCAAGTTGAACAGATTTTTCCCCAAGAGTCTGTCTTCTTGCAGGAACCACAAATCGCTGTGTGGGTCGATGTCCAGACACGTGCCGTTTTTGTCCACCAAGATCAGTGTGTCGGATGTCAGTTGAAGTATCTTGTGGGCATTGTCTACGTCATGCAATATTCTATCCATGCTTTGTCCGATTTATTGGTTTAAGGATTCCGTTTTTGTTCTTTTGGCTTTTTCCCATGCTCCTGTTCCTTTCTTTTTACGAAGGTAGTTAACACCTTTCATTACGTTAATGTTCATAAACAGGAAATAATACGGGATGAAGAGCAGCTTGTTTTTCACTTGCCGGGTAGAAAGGTAGTAGCCCCATCCTCCCATGATGTAGAATAGGAGCTGGAGTGCCAGGATGGTGCCGTAACAGACAGGGGAGCCCCCCACCAGTAGAATGGCGATGTTGAGTGGAAGCAGCGCGAACAGCAGCACCGGTGCCAGAGACCACCTCAGCACTCTATGCGATACGTATTGAAACGTCAGCACTCCGTAACGGAACGGATTGAGTAGTTCTCTCAGCCGCCAGATAGATTGCAGTCCGCCGGCTGCGATACGCACTTTCCGATTCTGCTCCTCGCGCATGTCGGCCGATCCGCTTTCGATGGCATACGCCTGCGTGCAATATGCTATCTTGTATCCCTGCATGGCGATGCGCAACGACAGGATGAAGTCGTCCAGCAGCGTGTCCGGTTCCATCACTGTGAAGAGCTCCCGGCGTACGGCAAATAGTTCGCCTGCGGCTCCCACGGCGGAGTAGAGGCGTGCATCCAGTGCTTTCAGTGTCGATTCATATTTCCAGTATATGCCTTCTCCTCCGGCCGCCGCACCGTCTTTTTCTTGCACGGCTATCCTTTTCTCACCGGCAACGCATCCCACCTTCGGGTCTTCAAAAGCCCGGACTATTTCGCGTATCGCTTCGCGGTTGAGCATCGTATTGGCATCGGTAAACACTACGAGCGGCGTGTCCACCAGCATCATGCCCCGTGTCATGGCGGCCGTTTTTCCTTGCCGCAGGGGTTGGAAGTGGACGGTGGCCTGCGGCCAGTTTTCCAGTCGCTGGTTGGTAGAGTCGTTGCTTCCATCGGTGGTCCACACGATGTGCAGCTTGTCCGCCGGGTAGTCCAGCCCGAGGCAGTTACGCATCTTCTCGTCCACCACCTCTTCTTCGTTAAAGGCTGTGATGAAGAGTGTCACGTCCGGCAGTCTCTTGTCCGGGGGGAGCTGTCGCCGGACAGGTTTCACAAAGAGTTCCTTCAGTTTGACCAGCATGTAAAGCAGTATTCCGTATCCCAGGTGGGTATAGAATACGAGGAAGAGGGAGAGCCAGAAAAGGATTTCGATCCAGGTGGTAATTGTGTTGTTCATAATAGGTTAGAGTCTTTATCTTTATAGGTTGTTTTTTTGTAAAGCAGCCCCGTGGCGCCTTTTAAGGCCTTGAGCAGACGGACCCCGAAACTCCTGGCCAATGAACCGTCGGCATCAATGGTGCTATTGCTGGTCAGTGCCCGGGCTTTACGACTTGTAATGAATATCAGTCTTCCGTAGGGCTTCATGGCAAGTGCCAGTGAACCGTCTTCTCCTCTCCGGATGTCTGTGCGGAATCCGAAAAGGCGTCCGAGTTCTGTATTGAATCCGAATGTCATTCCCCGTACGCAGAGTTC
>ULYK01011109.1_pt1 | contig 11815 bp, 7 predicted proteins | sample 1962061 | NCBI WGS metagenome assembly ULYK01 (sample SAMEA4835860, study PRJEB28245) | human gut metagenome | biome: gut microbiome; material: fecal sample | place: Denmark | collected 2008
AGGCGGGATACAAGTTGGAGCGTACCTTTGACGCGCTGGTGGTCGGCGCGGGTTATGCCGGGGCGGTGTGCGCCCGGCAGTTGGCAGAGCAGGGCGGCAAGCGGGTGCTGGTGCTGGAGCGCCGGGACCATATCGGCGGCAACGCCTACGACTGTCTGGACCAGGCCGGCGTGCTCATTCACCAGTACGGCCCCCATATCTTCCACACCAACGACAAGCGGGTCTTTGACTGGCTGTCCCGGTTTACCCCCTGGCGGGACTACCAGCACCGGGTCATCGCCAACATCCCCGACAATGCCGGGGGCCGCATGACCTACCCGGTCCCCTTCAACCTCACCTCCCTGGAGACCGCCTTTGGTCCCAAGGAGGGCAAGCGCCTGGGGGACAAGCTGCTGGCCGAATACGGCGCGGAGCAAAAGGTGACCATTCTGGAGCTGCGGCAGAACGCCGACCCGGAGATCGCCGCTCTGGCCGACTATGTGTACGAGCACGTGTTTGTCCACTACACCATGAAGCAGTGGGGACAAAAGCCGGAGGAGATCGACCCTAACACCACCGCCCGGGTGCCGGTGTTCCTCTCCCGGGATGACCGCTACTTCCAGGATGCCTTCCAGGGCATGCCTCAGGAAGGTTACACCCCCATGTTTGAGCGGATGCTGGACCATCCCAACATCACCGTGGAGCTGGGCTGCGACGCCCTGAAGCGGCTGGATGTGAGCGGGGAGCAGATCCGGGTGGACGGCGAAGTCTTTGACGGCCCCGTCATCTACACCGGCCAGGCCGACGAGCTCTTTGGCTTCCAGTTTGGCCCCCTCCCCTACCGCACCCTGGACTTCCGCTTCGAGACCCTTCCCCAGGACGACTTCCAGGGCTACGGCACGGTGAACTACACCGTGGACGAGGACTATACCCGCATCACCGAGTTTAAGCACCTCACCGGCCAGAAGGTGCCCGGGAAGACCACCATCGTGAAGGAGTACTCCCGCGCCTATACCGGAGCGCCGGGAGAGACCCCTTACTACGCTATCATTAACCCGGACAACAATGCCCAGTACGGCCAGTACAAGGCCCTGGCGGAGAAGTTTAGCAACCTCCACCTGTTGGGCCGCCTGGCGGAGTACAAATACTACAATATGGACGCTATCGCCGGCCGGGCGCTGGACCTGGCTGAAGAGCTGCTGAAGTGATTGCGGCGTGAGCCGCCGGGGCGCGGAACACCCGTGCCCCCTCCGACGAGAGGAGATAATTACATATGGATAAGCTGATTACCTTTGCCGTCCCTTGTTATAACTCCGCTGCCTATATGGAGCACTGCGTGGAGACCCTGCTCCAGGGCGGCGACGATATCGAGATCATCCTGGTGGACGACGGCTCCACCAAGGACGACACCCCCGCCATCTGCGACCGCTACCAGGAGCAGTACCCCGACATCGTCCGGGCCATCCATCAGCCCAACGGCGGCCACGGTGAGGGTGTCAACCAGGGCATCCGTAACGCCCGGGGTATCTACTACAAGGTGGTGGACTCCGACGACTGGGTGGATGTGCCCTCCCTGCACAAGGCGCTGGATAAGCTGCGCCAGTTCGTCCGGGATAACAAGCTGGTGGACATGATGATCTGCAACTATGTCTACGAGCACGCTGAGACCAACACCCAGCGGGTGATGCACTACCGCAACGTATTCCCCCGCAATAAGGTGTTCGGCTGGGACCAGATCGGCCGCTTCCGTCCCTCCCAGTACCTGCTGATGCACTCGGTCATCTACCGTACCCAGCTGCTGCGGGACTGCAACCTGGAGCTGCCCAAGCACACCTTCTATGTGGACAACATCTTTGTCTACCAGCCCCTGCCCTATGTGAAGAACATGTACTACCTGGATGTGGACCTGTACCGTTACTTCATCGGCCGCTCCGACCAGAGCGTCAACGAGAAGGTGATGGTCACCCGGGTGGACCAGCAGCTGCGGGTCACCTACCACATGATCGACTCCCACGACCTGCGTCAGGTTTCTGCGGAGCACAAGAAGCTGGGCCGGTATATGTTCAACTACCTGGCTATGATGATGGCGATTTCCTCCATCTTCCTGGTCATTGACAGCTCCCCCGAGGCGCTGGGTAAGCGCACTCAGCTGTGGGAGTATCTGCGTACCGTGGACTCCGGTATCTACCACAAGATGAAGTACCGCGCTGTGTCCGCCTTTACTGCTTTCCCCGGTTATCAGGGACGGAAGCTGTCGGTGGGGCTTTATCGTCTGGCTCGGAAGATTTATAAATTCAACTAACCTACTTTTTTCGAGAAAAAAGTAGGCAAAAAAGCTTTGTGCAAAGCTTTGCTTTGCCTCTGCGTCCGTAAGAAAGTTTTTTGTGGGAGTGACGTTCTGCGTCGCTCCCACTTTTTATTTGGAGGGTTCCGCCCTGCGGGGCGGGTTCCTTTCTGGATCACCAGAAAGGAACCAAAGAGTGACTGGGGGCCGCTTCCGGTGAGCGCCTTCGCGGAGCGGGCGCTCACAGTCATTGCCCCCAGACCCCCAACTACGGGAGCGGGTCCCTTTGGATGTTTGGTAAATTCCGGCGGGCAAAATCAAGATGTGTTTCCCTCCTATTCCCGGGCCTTAGGCCCTTTTGCCATCAAAATATGTGAAGGGTTGCTTCTATCATACACCGCCTGGTGCCTGCCTACCTGTTTGGTGCGGTCGCCATCGATTGCCCGGCTGCCACAGCTTTGCCAGACTAGGCGGTGTCATTTCAACCCCATGTCTCCTAAATTTTTGCCTTGTAGGCCCCAGTGGGCCGAGGCAAGAAGAACGCAAGGTCTTGTCTTAGACCGCCGGAAAGTTACGGAAATCTCGCTGGAGGGCGTCCCCCGTAAAAAGGGGTCCAGGGGGTGTGGTGACTATGAACACCCGCCTGTGGCGAGGTGTTCGTCGGAGCCACACCCCTTGGTGCCTTTTTGGTTCCTTTTTGGGCAAGCAAAAAGGAACACCCGCCTCTCCTATTAAAAAAATGAACCCCTTCCCCTTGACATCAACTCAAAAAACAGATAAGATATTCTGGCAAATAAGGAAAACCGCGTGGAAAAGGAAAAGTACCCGCCTCTGAGACGCACAGAGAGCCGCCATTTAGGTGCAAGGCGGACGGGAGGAGCCGGGGAACATCACCTTGGAGCAGAGGGCTGAAATAAAAGTAGGCCTCTCCGGACGCCCCCGTTACCGGGCAGAACTTGAGTGGCCGGACGTGTTTGTCCGGCAAGAAGAGTGGTACCGCAGAGGATATTGCCTTTGTCTCTTTGTTGAGACAAGGGTTTTTTTGTTTTCTGAGAGGAGTGGCTTGGATGAACTGCCCCAAATGTGGAAACGAAATGTCCCTTGGCTGGATGGTGCCCGGGAAAAACTGCAATCTGGAGTGGGCCCCCGGACGTTGGCAATTTCCCATGCCCCGCAAGGACAGGGTGCTGCTCAAACCCACCCCGCCCCGGGATACTCCCTTTGATTTTGCGGAATATCCGGCTTATCTCTGCGCGGCTTGTAAAACCGTAATCTTTGAGTATCAATAAATGGAGGAACACGAGACATGGACTACAATAAGACCATCAATCTCCCCCAGACCGACTTCCCCATGCGGGCCGGTCTGCCCAAGCGGGAGCCCGACATGCTCCAGCGCTGGAACGATATGGACCTGTACAACGAGATGCTGAAGAAGAACGAGGGTAAGCCTCTCTTCTCCCTCCACGACGGCCCTCCGTTCTCCAACGGCAACCTGCATATGGGCCACGCCCTGAACAAGTCCCTGAAGGACTTCATCACCCGTATGTACGCCATGCGGGGCTACTACACCCCCTATATCCCCGGCTGGGATAACCACGGCATGCCCATCGAGAGCGCCATCATCAAGGAGCAGAAGCTCAACCGCAAGCAGATGAGCGTCCCCGAGTTCCGCACCGCCTGCCACAACTACGCCCAGAAGTATATCGACATCCAGATGGAGGGCTTCAAGCGCATCGGCGTACTGGCCGACTGGGAGCACCCCTACAAGACCATGGACCCCGGCTTTGAGGCTGAGGAGGTCAAGGTGTTTGGGGAGATGTACAAGAAGGGCTATATCTACAAGGGCCTCAAGCCCGTTTACTGGTGCCCCAACGACGAGACCGCCCTGGCCGAGGCCGAGATCGAGTACCAGGACGATCCCTGTACCACCGTGTACGTGAAGTTCCAGATGAAGGACGACCAGGGCAAGCTGGCCGCCTATGACCACAGCAAGCTCTACTTCGTGATCTGGACCACCACCATCTGGACCCTGCCCGGCAACCTGGCCATCGCCCTCCACCCCGACGAGAGCTACGCCCTGGTGAAGGCTCCCAACGGTGAGACCTATATCATGGCCGAAGCCCTGGTGGAGAAGGTCATGAAGGTGGGCGGTTTTGAGTCCTGGGAGATTGCCGAGACCCATCCCGGCTCCTTCTTTGAGAACATGCTGGCCCAGCACCCCTTCCTGGATAAGACCTCCCGCCTGCTGCTGGCCGACTACGTCACCATGGACTCCGGTACCGGCTGCGTCCACACCGCTCCCGGCTTCGGCGCCGACGACTATCAGACCTGCCGCCGCTACGGCATGGAGATGGTGGTGCCCGTGGACGACCGCGGCCGCCACACCGACTACGCCGGTAAGTACGCCGGCATGAAGACCGAGGAGTCCAATCCCGTCATCCTGGCTGACATGAAGGAGAGCGGCGCTCTCTTCGCCAGCGAGGAGATCGTCCACTCCTACCCCCACTGCTGGCGCTGCAAAAAGCCCATCATCTTCCGCGCCACTCCCCAGTGGTTCTGCTCCGTGGACGCCTTTAAGGACGAGGCCTGCGCCGCCTGTGATGACGTGCGCTGGGTGCCCGGCTGGGGCATTGACCGCATGAAGTCCATGATCCGGGAGCGCGCCGACTGGTGCATCAGCCGTCAGCGCCGCTGGGGTCTGCCCATCCCCGTGTTCTACTGTAAGGACTGCGGCAAGCCCATCTGCACCGACGAGACCATCGCCGCCGTGAGCAAGCTCTTCGGCGAGAAGGGCTCCAACGCCTGGTATGAGATGGAGGCTTCCGAAATCCTGCCCGCCGACTTTGCCTGCCCCCACTGCGGCTCCAAGGGCGGCTTCACCAAGGAGGAGGACACCCTGGACGGCTGGTTCGACTCCGGTTCCACCCACTTTGCCTCCATGCAGAAGGACCAGGGCTTCTGGCCTGCCACCATGTACCTGGAGGGTCTCGATCAGTACCGCGGCTGGTTCCAGTCCTCCATGCTCACCGCCGTGGGTGCTCTGGGCAAGGGTGCGCCCTTCAAGGAGTGCCTGACCCACGGCTGGACCGTGGACGGCGAGGGCCGTGCCATGCACAAGTCTCTGGGCAACGGCGTGGACCCCGCTGATATCTTCAAGAAGTACGGCGCCGATCTGCTGCGTCTGTGGGCCGGCAGCGCCGACTACCATGTGGATGTGCGCTGCTCCGACAACATCTTCAAGCAGCTCTCCCAGAACTACCTGAAGTTCCGCAACACTGCCCGGTACTGCCTGGGCAACCTCAACGGCTTCGATCCTGAGAACCTGGTCAAGCCCGAGGAGATGCTGGAGCTGGACAAGTGGGCGGTGACCAAGCTCAACGAGCTGACCCAGAAGTGCTTCGCCGCCTATGATAACTACGAGTTCCACGTGGTCTCCCACGCCATCAACGACTTCTGCGTGGTGGAGCTGTCCTCCTTCTATCTGGACATCATCAAGGACCGCCTCTACTGCGAGGAGAAGGACGGCCTGAAGCGCCGCTCCGCCCAGACCGCTCTGTGGCTCATCCTGGACACCATCACCAAGCTGTTTGCCCCCATCCTGGCCTTCACCTGCGACGAGATCTGGCAGGCCATGCCTCACCGCGCCGACCAGGATGCCCGCAACGTGGTGCTCAACGAGATGAACAAGCCCTTTGCCGACTATGCCCTCAGCGAGGACGAGATGGCCAAGTGGGACAAGATCATCGACGTGCGCACCGCCGTCAATGGTGTGCTGGAGAGCGCCCGGAACGAGAAGAAGATCGGCAAGAGCCTGGAGGCCGCCGTGGAGCTGACCGTTCCTGCCGAGGACGCCTTCCTGGCCGAGATGGACGAGGAGTACCTAGCCGACCTGTTCATCGTTTCTCAGGTGAATGTCACCGTGGGCGAGGCCCTGGCTGTTCAGGTCTCCGAGGCCAAGGGCGAGAAGTGTGAGCGCTGCTGGAAGCACCACATCAAGGTGGGCTCCGACGCCAAACATCCCACTCTTTGCCCCCGCTGCGCCGCCACGCTTTCTTGAAAGAAAGCTTAGCAAAGAACTTTGTGCGAAACTGCGTTTCGCCTCTGCGCCCGTAAGTAAGATTTCAGGTAGGAGTGACGTTCTGCGTCGCTCCTACCTTTTTTCTTGTCAGCCCATATTTAAAAGTTTTCCACATTTTCTGGTGTTTTTGTGGAAAGTAAAGTACAATAGAGAAAAACGGAAGGAAATGAGGTGCCGTGATGACCGATGTAATCGTGGTGGGAGGCGGCCCGGCCGGACTTACCGCCGGGCTGTATCTGGCCCGGGCGGGGCGCAGCGTGCTGGTGCTGGAGGAGAGCACCCCCGGCGGACAGATCAACTTCTCTCCCCTTGTGGAAAACTATCCCGGTCTGCCCCGGGTGGCGGGCAGCGAGTTGGGGGACACCCTGGCTCAGCAGGCCCAGGATCTGGGCGCTGAGCTGGAGTATGAGAGCGTCACCGCCGTGACTCCCCTGGAGGACGGCTTCCAGGTGGACACCGACTGCGGCAGCCACACCTGCAAGGGGCTGATTCTCGCCACCGGTGTGCGCCACCGTCCCCTGGGTCTTCCCGGTGAGGAGGAGCTGGTGGGACAGGGCATCTCCTACTGCGCCGTGTGCGACGGTCCCTTCTGTAAGGGTAAGCCCGTGGCCGTAGTGGGCGGGGGCGACACCGCTCTCCAGGACGCCCTGTTTTTGGCCCAGTTGTGTCCTCAGGTGACCCTCATTCACCGCCGGGACCAGTTCCGGGGCGCCCAGCGGCTGGTGGATCAGGTAAAGGCCTGCCCTAATATCCAGTGCCTCATGGACAGCACGGTGGAGGCACTGGATCAGGCGGACGGCCAGCTCACCGGCATCCAAGTGAAGAACAAGGCCACCGGGGAGACCACGGCACTGGCGGTGGACAACCTGTTTGTGGCGGTGGGGCAGCAGCCCCAGAATGAGCTCTTTGCCGACCTGGTGGAGCTGGACAAAGCAGGGTATATCCGCTCCTCTGACTGCCGTACCAGCCGGCCCGGGGTGTATGCGGCCGGGGACTGCCGGACAAAATCGGTGCGGCAGCTGACGACTGCGGTTAGTGATGGAACGGTGGCGGCTTTGCTTTTCTTGGAAGAAACATAATCTATATAAGGGCAAATGTGCCTTTCTGAGCGATCAGAAAGGCACGAAAGAATCGCCGGGGGACGCCTTCGATGAGCGCCTACGCGTAGCGGGCGCTCATAGGCGGCTTTCCCCCGGTCCCCCGTTTACGAGAGTGTGTCCCTTCGGCTGGTCAATTCGTTCCGGCGGCCTAAGCTTTGACCGTGCGCCTTTCTACTCTCGGCCCACTGGGGCCTACCGCTTTGAAATTTGCCGTTCCGGTAGTTCTATCCAACACCGCCTACCCCCTGCCTACTTGTTTGGTGCGTGCGTGGTCGGATGGACCAACTACCCTGGCTTTGCCAGAGTAGGCGATGTCATCTCAACTGCACATCTCCTAAATTTTTGCTTTGTAGGCCCCAGTGGGCCGAGGCAAGTGGTATCACAGAACTTGTCTTTGCCCGCCGGAAGATCACTGCCAAGAAATCAGGAGTGTGTCCCCCGTAACCGGGGGTCTGGGGGGCAGATGACTGTGAGCGCCCGCTGCGCGAAGGCGCTCACCGGAATCAACCCCCAGCGCGTCTTTAGTTCCTTTCTGCGCGTACAGAAAGGAACCCGCCCCGCAGGGCGGAGCCGAATCAATACAAAAAAGGTAGGAGCGACGGAAAACGTCACTCCTACCTTCCATTTTATTACGGGCGCAGAGGCGAAACGAAGTTTCGCAGGAAGCTTTTTTGCCTACTTTTTTCTCGAAAAAAGTAGGTTACAGGTCGATTACCTCACCGGAGAGAACTTCCCGGCCATCCACGACCAACTCGCCGTCCCGGTAGTCCACGGTCAGGCGCTGACCGCTCTCCACCTGATCGGCAATAATCTTCCGGCTGATGAGGGTCTCCACCGTGTGCTGGAGGTACCGGCGCAGAGGACGGGCGCCGTAGATGGGATCATAGGCGCTGTCGATGATGAAGTCCTTGGCGGCGGGGGTGAGCTCCACCGTGAGCTGCTTGTCGCTGAGGCGGCGGTTGATGTCGGCCACCATCAGGTCGATGATGTGGGTGACATTGTCCTTGGTCAGAGGCTTGTAGAAGACGATCTCATCCAGACGGTTGAGGAACTCAGGCCGGAAGGAGCGCTTCAGGAGCTCGTTGACCTGATCCCGGGCCTCCTGGGAAATCTCGCCGTCCGCACCAATACCGTCCAGCAGGAACTGGCTGCCCAGGTTAGAGGTCAGAATAATAATCGTGTTCTTAAAGTCCACGGTACGGCCCTGGCTGTCGGTGATGCGGCCATCGTCCAGCACCTGCAGCAGGATGTTGAACACGTCGGGGTGGGCCTTCTCCACCTCATCAAAGAGGATGACGGAGTAAGGCTTACGCCGCACCGCCTCGGTGAGCTGGCCGCCCTCCTCGTAGCCCACATATCCCGGAGGGGCGCCGATCAGACGAGAGACGGAGAACTTCTCCATGTACTCGGACATATCGATACGAACCAGATTCTTTTCGCTGTCGAACAGAGCCTCGGCCAGAGTCTTGGCCAGCTCGGTCTTGCCGACACCGGTGGGACCCAGGAACAGGAAGGAGCCGATGGGCTTGTTGGGGTCGGCGATGCCGGCGCGGCTTCTCAAAATGGCCTCGCTGACAAGGCGCACCGCCTCGTCCTGACCCACCACACGCTGGTGGAGGATGTCCTCCAGGTGGAGCAGCTTCTCCCGCTCGCCCTCCATCAGACGGGCCACGGGAATGTCGGTCCAACGCTCGATGATGCGGGCAATCTCCTCCTCGGTGACCTTATCCCGCAGCAGAGAGCGCTGCTTGCCCTCATTGGCAATCTGCTCCTCCGCCTCCAGGGCCTTGCGGAGCTCGGGGATCTTGCCGTACTGGAGCTCGGCGGCCTTGTTGAGGTCGTACTCCCGCTGGGCCTTCTCCAACTGGGCGTTGGCGGCCTCCAACTCCTCGCGGAGCTTCTGGACCTTGCCGATGGCGTTCTTCTCGTTGTCCCACTGGGCCTTCTTGGCGTTGAACTCCTCCCGCATGTCGGAGAGTTCCTTCTGGATCTCCGCCAGGTGCTCCTGGGAGATCTTGTCGGTCTCCTTTTTCAGAGCGGCCTCCTCGATCTCATGCTGGATGATCTTGCGCTGGATGATATCCAGCTCGGTGGGCATGGAGTCCATCTCGGTGCGGATCATGGCGCAGGCCTCATCTACCAGGTCGATGGCCTTGTCGGGAAGGAACCGGTCGGTGATATAGCGATTGGAGAGGGTGGCGGCGGCGATGATGGCGCCGTCGGTGATCTTCACGCCGTGGTAGACCTCGTAGCGCTCTTTCAGGCCACGGAGAATGGCAATGGCGTCCTCCACACTGGGCTCGTTCACCATAACAGGCTGGAACCGGCGCTCCAGAGCGGCGTCCTTCTCGATATACTGGCGGTACTCGTTGAGGGTGGTGGCGCCGATGCAGTGCAGCTCGCCGCGGGCCAGCATGGGCTTGAGCAGGTTGCCTGCGTCCATGGAGCCCTCAGTCTTGCCGGCACCCACAATGGTGTGCAGCTCGTCGATGAAGAGGATGATGCGGCCCTCGCTCTTCTTCACCTCGTTGAGGACGGCCTTCAGCCGCTCCTCAAATTCGCCCCGGTACTTGGCGCCTGCGATGAGGGAGCCCATATCCAGGGAGAAGATGGTCTTGTCCTTCAGGCTGGCGGGCACATCGCCCTTGACGATTCGCTGGGCCAGGCCCTCGGCGATGGCGGTCTTGCCGACGCCGGGCTCGCCGATAAGGACGGGGTTATTTTTGCTCTTCCGGCTCAGAATCCGGATGACGTTACGAATTTCGTCGTCACGGCCGATGACAGGGTCCAGCTTGTTCTGACGGGCACGGTCTACCAGGTCGGTGCCGTACTTTTTCAGGGCATCATAGGTCTCCTCCGGGTTGTCGGAGGTAACACGCTGGTTGCCGCGGACGCTGGCCAGGGCCTGCATGACCTTCTCTTTGGTCACGTTATAAGTGCGGAACAGCTCCTTCAAATTGGAGTTAGGCCGCTCCATCAGGCCGAGGAGCAGATGCTCCACGGAGATATACTCGTCCTTCATGGCGGAGGCCTGCTCCTGGGCGGCGGTGAGGGCGCGGTCCACATCCTGGGCCACGTACACCTTGTCGGCCTCCCGGCTGCCGCCGGACACCTTGGGCAGCTTGTTCACCAGGTCGGCGGCGGCCGCCTGGAAGCTGGGCACCGTCATGCCCATGGCGGTGAGCAGCTGGGGAATAAAGCCCTGCTCGTCGCTGACCAGAGCCAACAGCAGGTGCTCCTGCTCGATCTGCTGGTTGCCGTGGGCCTGGGCGATGTCCTGAGCCCCCTGGATGGCGGCCAGAGACTTCTGGGTAAACTGATTCATATTCATAGTAAGAAACCCTCCTTTTCATGGGGTTTGATGTTTTGAAAAATTAGCACTCTTATAAACTAAGTGCTAAGTGAATGATAGACCAAGTTTTTGAAAAATGCAAGAGAAAGTTTGAAAAAAGGGCGGGTAATTTACCCGCCCTTTCAGAGAGTCGCTGTTACTCGATGGCGATCTTCCGGCTCTGGGGGATCACCTCGCCCTGCTTGGGCAGGGTCAGCTTCAGCACGCCGTTATCATAGGCGGCGGTGATGTTTTCCTCCTGGATGCCGGAGACGTCAAAGGAGCGCTGGTAGCTGCCGCAGCGGCGCTCCCGGCACAGGTACTTGCCCTCCTCCTTCTTTTCGGAGGTCTCCTGGTGCTTGGCGGTAATGGTGAGAACGCCGTCCTGCAGGTGCAGGTCGATGTCGCCCTTATTAAAGCCGGGCAGATCAGCCTCCAGCAGGTAGTGGTCGCCCTTGTCCTGGATGTCGGTGCGGAAGGCGGGCAGCTGGCGCTGGCTGGCGGGGAACATGGAACGCTCAAATTCATCAAACAGGTCGTTGAAGCTGTTGCTCATACGTCCAAAGGGAATCATGCTATACATAATCAAAACTCCTTTCGGCCCAATGGGGAGTGGTTTGTATTTGCTCCCGGGCCCTTCTGAACTTTGACTTTAGTATAGTGCCCAATTATGAACAGTTCTTGCAAACACTGTGTTTAAATTGTAAATTCTAGCACTCTAGATATGATAGTGCTAATTTTGGAGAGACGGCCTTGCCCCAAAAAGTGGAGGCTGATATAATGAAACAGAAGAAAACCGCCCTGTGGGCGGATTCCTATGTATAAATATAGTCTCTGTCCGAGATAAGTGTTGGTATGCATAACTGACCTGTTTATTCATTTTCTATGAATGCCCTGGGTAAACGAAAAGGAACAAGGTATATTTCATCCTTGTTCCTATCGGTCAGTATGTGCTATTCAGTTCAAAAAATTGGAATTTGACGCTCCATCAAACTGAAATTTTTAAGTGTTCGTAAAATTGAATTCTCCATTATTCATGAATT
>ULYK01010007.1_pt1 | contig 11688 bp, 10 predicted proteins | sample 1962061 | NCBI WGS metagenome assembly ULYK01 (sample SAMEA4835860, study PRJEB28245) | human gut metagenome | biome: gut microbiome; material: fecal sample | place: Denmark | collected 2008
ATTCATAAGGTACAAAGAGCAGGGAAGAACTTCGATTATTCCGTTGGAAGTGAAAGCGGAGGAAAATTTGAGGGCAAAAAGCCTGAAAGCGTTCTGTGAAAAATATAAGCCTAAATATGCTGTAAGAACGTCAATGTCAGATTACCGGGAACAGGAATGGATGACAAATATTCCTTTGTATAATATCGACAGGATCAAAGAATATCTGGAACAATAAAAAGCTGAAAATATGAAAAATTATGGAAATCTATAAGGGCTGAAAATAAAAATTGCACAAAACAAAGAAAAAAGTTTGAAAAACAGCAAAAATATTGATCAAAAAAGATGTGATTTTGGTTAATCTTGATAATCCATGAGTGCTATAATACAGCTGTAACAAGGAAATAGGTACTTTACCAGAAGTCAGTGATTGGAGGAAAAGATAAATGAATACTTTAAAAGCTGAAAAAAGAAACATGCAGACAAAAGCCAAAAAACTCAGAAGAGAAGGTTATGTAACCGGCAATGTATTCGGACGTGAGATTGAAGGCTCCATTCCGGTACAGATGACACAGAAAGAAGCGGAAAAGTTCCTGAAAGCTAATGGCAAAGGAAGCCAGATCATGTTGGATTTGGACGGAGAGCAGATGGATGTGCTGGTAAAAGAAGTCGATTATGATTCTATGGGTTCAAAAGTACTTGAAATAGATTTTCAGGCACTGGTAAGTGGAGAAATGGTACATTCTGTAGCAGAAGTTGTGATCCACAATCAGTCAAAGGTTGTCACAGGTGTTGTGGAGGAACTGCTTGATGAAATTGAATACAAAGCACTTCCATCTGCACTTGTTGAAAAAGTAATTGTTGATGTTGGAGATTTGAAGGTTGGAGAAACCATTAAAGTCAAAGACCTTGACATCGCAAAGGATAAAGATGTCAAACTGATCACAGATCCGGAAGCAGATGTAGCAGGTGTGGTTGCCGTTCATAATGATGTTCCGGAAACAGATGAGGAAGAAGCAGCAGTTGAATAAAAAGATTTTGTAAAAAAGGCGGACACTTTGCAGAAAGAACTGCAAAGTGCCCGTTTTTTGCTTCATAGAAAATCCCGAAGGAACTTCCTATGAAACAAAAGGCACTGCGTGCCGGAGATGCACATTCTTTCTATTTAATGAAATTCCTAATCCCATTTTTCAGCAGGAAATCATAACGGAATATTTACATAAAATCAGGAATCTTTATACAATCTTTATACTAAAAATACTATCATTGATTTACAAAACAGGAGAGGAAAAACAGTGAGAGGAAGGAAAGGTTATGTTCGAGATTGAGAGTATTATTTTATTTACAGGGATCCTGATCTTTCTGCTGATCGCCGGATTGCATCTGATGCGTGAACTCGATACTTTTCTGAAGAAGGATAAAGAAGAGAGAGAGGAAGAAAGATATAGAGGAGAAAGGAAACGAAACAAATGACAGTAATATATAAAAAGATGACACAGACACAGATGATTGTTGTCGGGTATTTGTTGTTGATCCTTTTGGGAAGTATTCTCTTAATGCTTCCGGTTTCATCAAGGGATGGAAATATGACATCTTTTGCAGATGCATTATTTACCTCGACATCCGCATCCTGTGTGACTGGGCTGGTTGTACAGGATACGTATCTGCACTGGTCTTTTTTTGGACAGCTTATCATTTTGATCCTGATCCAGATCGGCGGTATGGGATTTATGACAATTGGTGTCTGTGTGGCGATTCTGTTAAGAAGAAAGATAGGGCTTAAAGTCCGTGGAATTTTGCAGGAGAGTATCAATAGTATTCAAATTGGCGGAATTGTAAAGCTTACGAAGAAGATTATAAAAGGAACACTTTTTTTTGAAAGCATTGGAGCTGTATTGCTGATGATTCGGTTTATTCCTGAATTCGGAATAGGAAGAGGAATCTGGTACGGGATCTTTCATTCTATATCAGCCTTTTGCAACGCCGGGTTTGACCTTATGGGAGAAAATGGTGCCTATCAGTCACTGATCAGATATTCGGATGACTGGCTGGTAAATACAGTGATCATGCTGCTGATTATAATCGGTGGAATCGGTTTTTTGGTGTGGGATGATCTGTCTGTGAAAAAATTTCAATGGAAAAAATATCATCTGCATACAAAGATTGTATTATCAACAACAGGTTTTCTGATTATAGGAGGAGCAGTTTTATTCCTGATACTGGAAAAAAATAATGTACTGGCAGGGATGCCTGTGAAAGAACAGATACTCTGTTCTTTATTTCACTCGGTGACAGCCAGAACGGCAGGATTTAATACAACCGATACAGGAGCGTTGACGGAAGGCAGTAAACTTGTTACTATGATTCTGATGTTCATAGGAGGAAGCCCGGGATCTACAGCAGGTGGAATTAAGACGACAACCGTAGTGGTTCTTATTGTATTTGTGCGTGCAAATCTGATGGAAGCAGCCGGTTGTAATGTATTTAACAGAAGACTGGATGAAACTGCGATCAGAAAGGCCAGTGTTGTAATGTGTACGAATTTGTTCCTTATACTAACAGGAACGATCTTCATGGAAATTATGCAGCCGTTTTCTTTGTCGGATGTGATGTTTGAAGTCTTTTCTGCAATGGAAACAGTGGGAATGTCTGCGGGAATCACAAGAGATGTATGTATGGCATCAAGAATGGTGCTGGTATTTCTGATGTTTTGCGGAAGAATAGGAAGTCTGACATTTGCACTTTCACTGAAAGGGCACAGACATGGAGCACCGATCCGGAAACCGGTAGAAGAAATTACGATAGGATAGAACAAGGAGTAGAAAATGAAATCAGTATTGATTATAGGAATTGGAAGATTTGGCCATCATCTGTGTATTGATATGGCAAATCGGGGAAATGAGGTAATGATCATCGATAAAGATGAGAAAAAGACAACGGATTTGCTGGAATACGCAACAGCAGTACGGGTAGGGGACTGTACAAATGAAGAAGTATTAAGAAGTCTTGGAGTAGGAAATTTCGATCTTTGCTTTGTGTGCATCGGATCAAATTTCCAGAGCAGTCTGGAGATAACAAGCCTGGTAAAAGAGCTTGGAGCCAAACATGTTGTCAGTAAGGCAAACAGGGATATCCATGCAAAATTCTTATTGAGAAATGGAGCGGATGAAGTCTTTTATCCGGATCGGGATATTGCAGAGCGACTGGCTGTAAAATACAGTGCAAATCATGTTTTTGACTATTTTGAACTCAGTAAGGATTATTCGATTTTTGAAATCCAGCCGAAGGCTGCATGGATCGGGCGGACGATAGAAGAAGCGGATATAAGGGCAAACTATCATATAAATGTATTTGGAATAAAGAAAAATACAGAGGTGGTGGTCCTTCCGAGAGCGGATTATGTGATGCATGAGAAGGATCATCTGCTTGTAGTAGGTCTTACAAAGGATATTGACCGTCTGCTTGCAAGTATAAAATGATGAATGATGGGGGAAAGAAAATGACAAAAAAGAGAGTAAAATATATGGTGCAGTCGATTGCGATCATGGCGGTTGCAACATTTTTGTCTTTTTTTCTCCAGAGTTATGGAATTCGAAAAGAAAATATTCTGATGATCTATATTGTGGGTGTACTGGTCATAACAGTTACAACTACCGGTTATCTGTATGGAATGATGGCTTCTGTATGCAGTGTGCTGCTGTTTAATTATTTTTTTACAGTGCCGGTGCATACATTTGCGATGACGGATCAGAATGATGTGGTACGTCTGGTATTTTTCCTTATCACAGGATTCATTTCCGCAAGTATTATGGTACGATTTCATAATCAGGTGCGTATTGCAGAGGAAACAAGGGCACAGATGGAAAGAGAAAAGCTGAAAAGCAATATGCTGAGAAGTATATCCCATGATTTCAGGACACCTTTGACCGGAATTATGGGAGCTGCAGGACTCTTAAAAGAGGCGGATGAGTTGGATGCCGGAGTCAGAAAGGAACTGGCAGGAGAGATACAGGAGCAGTCTGTATGGCTGATGCGCCTGATGGAAAATATTTTGAATATGACAAAGCTGGAAAGTGAAGAATTTGAGATCCGGAAAAACCAGGAAGTAGTGGATGATCTGATCTATGAAGCCGTATCACATATCATAGGACTCCGGGAAAAGAGGAGGTTTGAAATTAAACTTCCGTCGGAGCTGATTGTTGTAAATGTAGATGGAAAACTGATGGTCCAGGTGCTGGTCAATCTTCTGGATAATGCGATGAAGCATACAGGGGAAAATGGATGGATCTGTATAGAAGCCAGATATGATGCAGGGAAAGTGTGGATCAGTGTAGAAGATGACGGAGACGGGATTCAGGAAGATCTGAAAGAAAATATTTTTGACGAATTTGTTACAAGGTCAGATGAAAAAGGGGACAGACAAAGAGGAATCGGACTGGGATTGGCTATATGTAAAGCGGTAGTAAATGCACATGGTGGAAATATTTGTGCAGAGAACAGAAAAGAAGGCGGAGCAAGGTTCATGTTCTGGTTGGAGGCAAGGCAGGTAAGTACAGATGGCAGATAAGCATAAAATTTTAATTGTGGAAGACGATAAATATATTATTAACTTTATCTCGATGAGTCTTAAGAAAGAAGACTATGATTATGTGATTGCGAAGACATGTGGAGAAGCAAATGCACTGTTCTATGCAAACAGACCAGATATGATCATTCTGGATCTTGGACTTCCGGATGGTGACGGGATTGAGATTATAAAAAATGTAAGAGAAATCTCGAAGATACCGATCATTGTGGTCAGTGCAAGACAGGAAGAGGAAGAAAAAATACAGGCACTGGATCTGGGGGCAGATGATTATGTGACAAAACCGTTTTATATGGGCGAACTGCTTGCCAGAATCCGTGTGGCGCTCAGAAAGAGTAACCAGATCCCGGAAGAGAAGAAAGAAAAAATCTTTCAGTGTGATTATCTGAAAGTGGACTGGGAAAAACATCAGGTATCGATAGATGGGAAAGAAGTTCATCTGACTCCGATGGAATATAAGATTTTGAAACTATTGATCGACAACAGGGGAAAGGTACTGACACATAATTATATTCTCAGCCAGATCTGGGGCAGTGCACAGGGAGTAGAAGCAGCCAACCTGAGGGTATTTATGGCAGCACTGCGAAGGAAGATAGAAAAGGATCCCGGAAATTGCAGATTTATTCTGACAGAAATCGGAGTAGGGTACCGGTTTAGAGAGGCTACGGAATAAAACAATTTGCAGACGATGAAATTAGTTAGAAAAAACGAATGTTATTCTTGAATGACTACCTACAGGACTGATATGATAATGATATAAATTATCAATAAATGGTTTTGACCAAAGGAGACAGATAGAGGAATGACATTAAAAGAATTACAAGTCGGAAAGACAGCTACGATTCTTTCCGTAGGAGGAAATGGTGCACTCAGGCAGCATTTTCTGGATATGGGATTGATCCAGGGAACAGAAGTAACGATTGTAAAGTATGCGCCGATGGGGGATCCGGTTGAGATCAGGATCCATGGTTATGAACTTACGATCCGTCTGGAGGATGCCGGACAGATTGAAATTACGCCGGCCCATGAGCCACATTATAAGAAGAAGGAAGGCAGACAACCGTTAGGAGATGCACAGCATCCGGGGTATGGAGAAGCAGGCATTTTTCATGAGAAGAAAACAGAGCATCCGTTACCGGAGAATACGACACTTACGTTTGCATTGGTTGGAAATCAGAATTGTGGAAAAACAACGCTGTTCAACCAGCTGACCGGATCGAATCAGCATGTGGGAAATTTCCCAGGTGTTACGGTTGACAGAAAAGACGGTGTGATCAAGGAACATCCCAATACCCGTATTACCGATCTTCCGGGAATTTATTCTATGTCTCCGTATAGCAGTGAGGAAATTGTTACAAGAGAATTTCTGCTTCAGGATAAACCGAAAGGAATCATCAATATTGTAGATGCAACCAATATTGAACGGAATATGTATCTGACGATGCAGCTTATGGAACTTGAGATTCCAATGGTTGTTGCGCTGAATATGATGGATGAGATGCGTGTGAACGGTGGCTCTGTGCGTGTGAATGAGCTGGAAGCATTTCTCGGAGTACCGGTTGTACCAATCTCGGCAGCAAAGGGAGAAGGAATTGCGGAACTGGTAGAACATGCACTGCATGTCGCAAAATATCAGGAAGCACCGGAGGAAGTGGATTTTTGCTCTGCTGAAGGTCAGGAAAGTGCGGTTCACAGATGTATTCATGCGATCATGCATCTGATTGAAGATCATGCAAAGGAAGCAGGGATCCCGGTCAGATTTGCAGCAAGCAAACTGGCAGAGAATGATGAGCTTGTCCTGGAAAAATTAAAGCTGAGCCAGAATGAAAAGGAACTTCTGGAACATATCAATCTGCAGATGGAAGAAGAATGCAAGGTAGACCGTTCATCGGCAGTAGCGGGAATGCGTTTTAACTATATCCAGCGTGCCTGTGAAGATACGGTCTTAAAGCCACATGAGAGCAGGGAGCGGGTGCGAAGCAGGAAGATTGATCAGGTTCTGACAGGAAAATATACCGGGATTCCGGCATTTATCGCAATTATGGGACTGGTATTCTGGCTCACATTTAATGTGATCGGAGCATTTTTGCAGGATCTTCTGCAACAGGGAATTGACCAGGTGATTGTAGCCTGTAGTCAGGCACTGGATGCGGCAGGAGTCAATGGCGTATTAAAGTCACTGATTGTAGATGGAATCTTTCAGGGGGTTGGAAGCGTGCTGAGTTTCCTGCCGATCATTGTTACACTGTTCTTTTTCCTTTCGATGCTGGAGGACAGTGGATATATGGCAAGGGTTGCGTTTATTATGGATAAACTTTTGCGAAAGATTGGTCTTTCCGGAAGAAGTATTGTACCGATGCTGATCGGATTTGGATGTACAGTACCGGGAGTTATGGCGAGCCGGACACTTTCTTCAGAGCGTGATCGTAAAATGACGATTATGCTGACTCCGTTTATGAGTTGTTCAGCAAAACTTCCGATCTATGCATTTTTTACAGCGGCGTTTTTCCCGGGGAAGGGTGCAATTGTAATGATTGGTCTCTATTTCTTCGGAATCCTGATGGGAATCCTTACTGCACTTGCAATGAAAGGGACGATGTTCAAAGGAGAACCTGTTCCGTTTGTTATGGAGCTTCCGAATTATCGTATGCCGGGAGCGAAAAATGTCGGTCAGCTTCTCTGGGAAAAAGCAAAGGACTTCCTGCAGAGAGCATTTACCGTTATTTTTGGTGCAACGATCGTGATCTGGTTCCTGCAGAGCTTTGATCTGCATCTGAATATGGTGACAGATTCACAGACAAGTATCCTTGCAACGGTAGCAGGTATGATCGCACCTGTATTCATTCCACTTGGATTCGGTGATTGGAGAATATCAACGGCACTGATTTCCGGATTTATGGCAAAAGAGAGTGTTGTCTCCACTCTTTCGATTTTGTTTGGGTCAACAGCAGCACTGACAGCGGTGATAAATACAGCCGGTGCAGCAGCACTTTTGATTTTCTGTCTTTTGTATACACCGTGTGTGGCAGCGATTGCTTCTATTAAAAGAGAACTTGGTGGTAAATGGGCGATCGGTGTTGTGATCTTTCAGTGCGTGATTGCATGGGTTGCTGCATTTATTGTGCATGGAATTGTATGTTTGTTTTAAAACAAAAACTTCTGGAAACAGGAAAACTGCTTCCAGAAGTTTTTTATTGCAGATATTTTTTCAAGGCATCCAGATAAGTTGTCCCTAATCTGCTTAACATCCTTTTTTTATGTGTAATATACCCAATCCGCATATCACTTTCGTCAGCAAGAGGAACGGCAATAATATCTTTTCCATTCAACTTTTTGTCAATTACACCACTGCATACTGTGTAGCCATTTAGCCCGATCAGAAGATTAAATAAGGTGGCACGATCCCGTACACGGATATTTTTTTTGCGTTCAGATACAGAAAAGATTTCTTCTGAAAAATAAAAGGAATTGTGTTCACCCTGTTCAAAGGAAAGATATGGATAATCGTCCAGTTCTTCATTGGTGATTATTTTGTGATTGGCGAGAGGGTGACGTCTGCTGATAAATACATGTGGTTTTGCAACAAACAGCTGATGAAAAATAAGCCCGTTGGATTTTAAAATTTTTTCCAGAACCGTTTCATTAAAATTATTTAAGAAAAGAATTCCAATCTCGCTGCGCATTTTTGCTACATCTTCGATGATTTCGTATGTCTGGGTTTCACGGAGACTGAAATCATATTCATCCTGTCCGTAGGTTTTGATCAGATCGACAAAGGCATTGACAGCGAAAGAATAGTGTTGCGTGGATACACAGAATTTCTTTTTCCCGCCGGAAGTTCCTTTGTATTTATCTTCGAGAATAGCGGCCTGTTCCAGCACCTGCCTGGCGTATCCTAAGAAATCTTCGCCTTCTTTTGAAAGGATGATCCCTTTATTAGTCCGGAGAAAAATGGTAATCTTCATTTCTTTTTCCAGTTCACGGATTGCGTTTGTCAGGCTTGGCTGAGAAATATAAAGACGATTTGCGGCTTCGGTAATTGTTCCTGTTTCAGCAACAGTTACGACGTATTTTAATTGTTGAAGAGTCATATTTTTCACTTTCTATAAAGAATATTGTTTTTGGGTTTGGGATATCAGAAAAGTATCTGGAAAATGTATCTTAGCGGAAAATACTTCTGGTCAGATATCCTGGTAATATTGTAGCATGGAAGCAGGGAGTGTGAAACATTTTTTTGATATTGCTATAGTTTTAAACTATGGCAAACTGCATTTTTTTTGTATTTTTCAGATGCAGAATACTCTGCTATACTTTCAAACATAAAAGACAGACAGTACGAAAGAGAAAAGGAGAGCTATATTATGAGTAAAAATACACCATTTCGTTATGATTATGTAGGAAGTTTTTTAAGACCGGAAACACTGAAAAGAGCAAGAAGAGATTTTGAAGAAGGAAAGATTTCAAAAGAAGAACTGACAAAAGTAGAGGATGCTGCAATTTTAGACCTGGTAGAGAAGCAGAAAAAAGCCGGATATCATGTGATCACAGACGGCGAATTCAGAAGAGCAACCTGGCATCTTGATTTCATGTGGGGATTTAACGGGGTAGGACATGAGCCGACTAAGACCGGACTTCCGTTCCACGGTGAAGCTGCAATGATCGATGATACTTATTTGACTGGAAAAATTTCCGTAGATCAGCATCCATTTGTAGAACATTTTAAATTTGTAAAGGCACTGGAAGATGAAAATACAGTAGCAAAGCAGACGATTCCGGCACCGGCACAGTTCCTGGAACAGTTTATTATGCCGATGTCCCTTCCAAATACCAATCAGTATTATCCGGATGTGGAAGAACTGGCAGAAGATATTGCAAATGGATATAAGAAAGTTATTCGTGACCTGTATGATGCAGGCTGTAGAAATCTCCAGCTTGATGACTGTTCATGGGGAATGTGTGTAGATCCACATGCTACAGCAATTTTTGGAACCGATGAAGCCGGACTTCAGAAAATCATGGAACAGCTTCTTGCTATCAATAACCGTGCAATTGAGGGAGCGCCGGAGGATCTGGTGATCAACACTCATGTATGCCGTGGAAATTTCCATTCTACTTATGCAAGCAGTGGTGCATATGACCGTGTGGCAGAAGCTTTATTCGCCCGTGAAAATGTAAGTGCATATTATCTAGAATTTGACGATGCACGTTCTGGTGGATTTGAGCCGTTGAAGAGTGTAAGTGGTGATAAAAAAGTGGTTCTCGGTCTGATCACAACCAAGTCACCAAAGCTGGAAGATAAAGAAGACGTAATTAAGAGAATCCATGAAGCAGCAAAATATGTCCCGCTCGACAGACTGTATTTGAGTCCACAGTGTGGATTTGCTTCCTGTGAAATCGGAAATAAACTGACAGAAGAAGAACAGTGGAAGAAGCTTGCACTGGTAAAAGAAATTGCGGAAGAAGTCTGGGGCGAAGAAAAATAAGCCAGATATAAAAATTTAATAAATAAGATACATACAGCTCCTTTCAAATCGTGCTACAATAGAAGCAGATTTGAAAGGAGCTGAAAATTTATGAATGAAGTAATCAAAAATATGGAAGAACGCAGAAGTGTCCGTGGATACAAACCGGATATGATCAGAAAAGAGGATCTGGATATGATCATTGAGGCCGGAACTTATGCGGCAACGGGAATGGGAATGCAGTCACCGATCATCGTGGCAGTGACGGATAAAGCAACAAGAGATCAGCTTTCAGCAATGAATGCAAAAATTATGGGAACCGATACAGATCCGTTTTATGGTGCACCGGTAGTTCTTATTGTACTTGCAGATAAGGCAAGACCGACATATCTTTATGATGGAAGTCTTGTGATGGGAAATCTGATGAATGCGGCGCATTCGCTTGGAATCGGAAGCTGCTGGATCCACCGGGCAAAAGAAGAATTTGAATCCGAGGAAGGAAAGGCTCTTCTGAAAAAATGGGGAATCGAAGGAGACTATGAAGGAATCGGTCATTGCGTACTTGGATATGCGGCAGCAGAACTTCCTGCAGCAAAACCAAGAAAAGAAAATTATGTCTATTATGTAGAAGCATAGGAGTGTGACATATGGATTACGAAGGACAGATTTGCCGGGCCCCGATGGAAAGAAGCTCTTTCATGCTTCCGGTTATGGTTGGATGCTCATATAATCAGTGTAAATTCTGTAATTTATTCCGGCATCTGAAGTATCGGGAACTTCCGATGGAACAGATTGAAGCGGAACTAAAGAGAGTGCGGGAACTGCATGGGAAGCCGAAGAAGATCTTTCTGGGGGATGGTAATGCATTTGGTCTGAAGACAGAAAAATTGTATGAGATTCTGGATCTGATCGCATATTACTTCCCGGAATGTGAAGGGATTAATATGGATGCGACTGTTACGAGTATTTTACATAAAAGCCAGGAAGAGCTGGAAATGCTTGCTAGAAAAAAGGTAAAGCATCTGTATCTTGGAATCGAGAGCGGACTGGATGATGTGCTGAAATTTATGAAAAAAGATCATGATCTGGCACAGGCATATCAGGCAATCGACAGGCTTCATGGAGCAGGACTGATCTATGATGCACATATTATGACCGGAGTCGCAGGAAAAGGAAGAGGAATGGAAAATGCAGAAGCACTGGCGCAGTTCCTGAACAGGACCAATCCGGCGCATGTAGTGAATTTTTCCATGTTTCTGCATAAAGAAGTTCCGTTGTATCAAGATATACGGCAAGGTACTTTTGTTCCGGCAGATGAGCTGGAAACAATTCGGGAAGAATATCATCTGATCGAGAGGATCGCACCGGAAAAAGCAGGAGCAAATATTTTATATGATGGTTTTCATGACTTTATCCATGTGAGAGTCAGAGGACATCTTCCGGGTGATAAAGAAAAAATGCTTGCCAAATTAAATGGTATCATTCAGGAATATGAAGGAAAAGAACCGGTTTATTCCTTTGTACAGGGGGAATGCCCGGATCTGGAATACTGTGATGATGGTAAGGCAGTATGGGATATGGACCGGAAGACTTCATAGAATCCGCTGTACTATGAATCAGGGGTTATAGGACAAAACGTGTTGATGGCTAATCCCAGCCATC
>ULYK01048939.1_pt1 | contig 11525 bp, 9 predicted proteins | sample 1962061 | NCBI WGS metagenome assembly ULYK01 (sample SAMEA4835860, study PRJEB28245) | human gut metagenome | biome: gut microbiome; material: fecal sample | place: Denmark | collected 2008
GATTGACTCCCAGCTGATATAAACGAGCATTGTAAAATACATGCCATGCATTCTGCAAAATAATTGTAAAAGTATAAGATAAATAATTATTTTATTTACCGCCCTCCCACGACAACTGTCTTCTTATGTATCTTAAAATTATATAATCTCATCTTTCTGCTTTATGAGAACCATCCACCTGATAGAACTTGTCAAATATTCTGGTTTTTACATCATCATCTATTCCAGAACCTTCGTCTTCCAGAATGAACTTTACAGAGTCCTTTCTCTATTTTAGAAACATCGTAATTGTTCCCTTTACAAAACTCAAATGCCACATAATACACATAATCATTTTTTGAAAGGAAATCTGTCTGGCTATTTATAAAGTCGTCTAAAGTTGGAACACCCATTTCGTCATTATCATAAACAAAAGCAATCAGTGGCTGCTGTGCATCGTATCTGATGTCTACGATATTTTTTATTTCAGTTGCTGCTCTGCCATAGCATTCTCTATCTTCTACATTTTCTAAAATAGGAATTTCAGTTGACAACTTACTACCATCTCCAGAAATAATTAATTTAATTACATAATTATCAAAATCAGGCACCATTACGATTTCACCACTTTTTGGCGAACGAATATCTTCAAATCCCATTTCTATTTTGTCCTGATGACTCAATTTTCCTGATTCATATCGATAAATATGTAATCTGAGTTTTTTATATTCATCCGTTGTAATAAACTTGTAGATGAATGCTCCATCCGGTCCAGCAAGTAGTTCTGCCGTCTGCATTTCTATGCTGTCCTTTGCAATAGGAGAAATATAATTCTGTGGTTTTTTCAAACGATATATGATAAATCCAATTACTGATACCACACAAATGGATATAACTAATAATATACATTTCATAACCTTTAGACATTTCTGTTTATTTATATTGTCTCTGATTACTTCAATAATATTTGTTTCTGACTTCTGAATCATGTTCTCTTGGACTATATCTTCTCCAGCAAAAAACTCATTGAGGCTAATACCAAGAATTGAACAAAGTTCCTTATAAACAGATACATCCGGAAGGCAAACTCCTCGCTCCCATTTAGAAACAGACTTATCACTCATACCCAATTTTTCTGCCAGTTGCTTTTGTGTCATCCCTAAGGACTTTCGTTTACTTGCAATATATTTTCCAATCTTAACAAAATCCATTTAGCTATCTCCTTTTTTATATTGATCGTACTCTATTTTAGAGAAAAAACATACCCCTCGAAGGTAGAATACGATTTTTGAGCCTGTCTAGTTCGCCAGATAGAATAAAGTGCTTATATAGCGACTTCATATACAACCTTACAGTTTTTATTACTGTATCCTATATATTCCAGACACCACAAGCAGGATAACTTATAGCTGGATTTGTGGCAGCGTTTGCAGTCGTATTTCAACTCACATCTCCACGAGGAGGATGACTTGTCACTGGTATCTCTCGGTATAACGGGTGATCATTTCAACTCACATCCTCACGAGGAGGATGACGGTTCTTGAACTGGTGTGGTGACAGGTATAAGGACATTTCAACTCACATCCTCACGAGGAGGATGACTTTAGGTTGTCGAGCATCGTATAATTCTGCTTAGCATTTCAACTCACATCCTCACGAGGAGGATGACCGCAGTAGCATCTGGCTTTTACCGCGTCTGCTTCATTTCAACTCACATCCTCACGAGGAGGATGACGATAGCGTCCAAAAGATGAGATCAGACGAATCACATTTCAACTCACATCCTCACGAGGAGGATGACGGCAGCAGGTCATCAATTCTATTTCAGAAAAGGTATTTCAACTCACATCCTCACGAGGAGGATGACAACACCTTGAAGAAAAATATAATATTACATTCATATTTCAACTCACATCCTCACGAGGAGGATGACCTTTTCATACTCGATTTGATGTCCAATCTGGTCATTTCAACTCACATCCTCACGAGGAGGATGACAATCCAATATCAATCCCGAATTATGGCAATCGTTATTTCAACTCACATCCTCACGAGGAGGATGACTGTTATTGAGAACGAATAAAAAGGGGTGACTATATTTCAACTCACATCCTCACGAGGAGGATGACGAGTGTTTCTTAGAGGTGGATTAGGTATTGTTGATATTTCAACTCACATCCTCACGAGGAGGATGACATTGTTCAACCCTTATGTTATTATATAGGTGCAATATTTCAACTCACATCCTCACGAGGAGGATGACGTGGTGGGAACATTCCCTCCCGGCACCTATATATATTTCAACTCACATCCTCACGAGGAGGATGACATAACATTTTTGTGCTATTATAAAGTTACTTCATATTTCAACTCACATCCTCACGAGGAGGATGACGCGTTACGGTGAGACACATGAAGAGACTTATGTATTTCAACTCACATCCTCACGAGGAGGATGACAATGTGTTATTGTTACTGTTTCGGTTTCGTCATATATTTCAACTCACATCCTCACGAGGAGGATGACGGCTATCCAACGATTAAGGAGGTGATATCATGCATTTCAACTCACATCCTCACGAGGAGGATGACAGCAATTTTAAACAAAAATAAGCTATTTAAAATCACATATTATATCAATAATAAACAGTTTATATCTATTGTTGACATCTTTTTCATTTTCATATATATTTCTAAGCCTAATTTTTCTTCTTTTCTGGTGCGAATATCCCAGAAAATTTATGTGCACTTATCATTCGCACTAGAATATCAACGTATCTTTAACATCAAAACCAGGCTTAGCACCAATATGTTCTACTTTATTTTTATATTTTTCACCCAGATAATAAAATCTAAGGCTATCTACCTCTTTATCTATAATGTTCTCCAATATACTTTTTACTTGTCTGCATTTGGTTGCGTCCATTTGACATTCAAATACAGAATTCTGTACTCTCTGTCCGTAATTAGTGCATTCTTTTGCAACCTTTCTCAACCGTTTCCTTCCTGCTACAGTTTGAGTATTTACATCATATGTAATCAAAACTAACATCTGCTCACCACCTACTTCCAGAAAAATGGTGGGTACTCATCTAAGTCTCCTCTCAAATATCTGGCTAATAGCATACTTTGAACATAAGGAGCCATTCCCCACTCTATTTTTTCATCTATAAAAGGATGTTTTATAGTTTCCTGTTTTTTAGATTGCCACGCTGATAAGAAAACTTTTCTCCCTTCATCTGTCATAATAACTGCATCATTTTCTTTTCTTATGAAATATTTTTCTTTCATAATTTTTTTATTAATCAGTGTCAATACAAATCTATCCACCATAATACCTCTAAATTCTTCCATAAGATCTAATGCTAATGACATTCGTCCGGGACGGTCTGTATGGAAAAAGCCTACATATGGATCCAATCCTACTGCTTCCAATGCACCTCCGCATATTCCAGCCAATAAAGAATATCCGAATGACAGCATTGCATTTACATTATCCAATGGCGGTCTTTTATTTCTCCCACGGAAATAGAAATCGTCTTTTTGCTGCAAAATCAAATCGTCAAATATCGAAAAATATACCGAAGCTGCTTCTCCTTCCAGTCCAAGTAATTCCTCTGCATTTTCACATTCTCTTATTTTTCCCATACTCTGAGCTAAAAACGCTGACTTTTTCTTTATCGTTTCCACATCTAAACGCAGCGCATAATCTCTTGCAGACCTCTCCAGAATCCACCTTGAATTATATACTTTTCCCAAAATAAAATTTCTTGCTATATGTACACTTTCATCCCGATTATCACTAATTCTATATTGTTGTTTTCTTAATGTAACATTTCCTTTTACTTCACCTGTAACTCGGGCTAGGAATCTTCCATTTCCAGACATAAAAGACAAATCAATATTTCGCTGTGCACATACTCCCATAAGTGCTGGACTCGCTCCTGTATAGCCAAATGTAATTATCGCTTGTAAATTATGTAATGGAATTCTTCCGATTTCTTTTTGCTCTTCCAATACAACAACATTTTCTCCATCTAAGGATAAATATTTATTTCCAGATGTCACATACAACGTATTTAAAAGTCTTTTCATTCTTTTTCCTCTTCTGAAATAATTTTATCAATATATCCTGAAACCGACTTTTTCTTATTTAAAACAGGTAGACAAATATCTTTTAATGAGCATGCATTACATTTTTTACTTATTTTGACTTTTGGAGTATAACGTTGCTCGTAATACTTATGCATTTCCGCAAATATTTTTCTGACTTTTTCTCGTATTTCATCTGTAAATTCTACTTTTGTGCGATGCTTCGTCTCTCCATAATAAATATAGCCATACGGTATTATACAACACAACATTTCTTCTAAACATAATGCCTGTGCCGTTACTTGAAGGATATCGGAATCATCTGTTTTGGGTTTTCCTCTTTTATACTCTATCGGAACTACTTTATAAGATCCTTCTTTCCCAGACAAACTGATTCCATCCTGTACTTTATGAAATTCTACTACATCACATTCCCCGCTCACTCCCATTTCTCGGGAGTGAATCGGCATTGCTCTCACAACTATCAAATCTCCTCTTTTTTCTTTAATACCTGCATCGTGAGCATTTTCATGAAGAATCTTACCTTCCACTGTTCTGACATTTTCCTGCCACTGTAGTTCTATATACGCTAATGCCCATTGTCTCCTGCAAAATTCAAAATGCTGAATTCCTGATAATTGAAGAAAGTCTTCTTCCTTATACAAACTAAAATTCCTCCGGTTGTTTGCATCCTTCTACATCCCATGAGATCTCGTAATCCTCGAATTCTCTCGGATGTTCTTTATTAGCTTTAATGGTAAAGCCTTTTTGAATTTTGCCACTGGAAACTGCCGGTGTTTTTTCATCATGCTGCCACCAGTACATTTTACAAACTTCCATACTTCCTTCCGGTCTTGCAGAAGACGCATCATTCTCAAATAATGTCTTTAATGCTTCTTTTAATACTTTCGCATCTTCCTGACTAAAACCTGTTTTTTCAGCAAGTTGTACATTCACACTTCCCATTACCTTATATACAGCAAATCCAACTCTGTGTTTTGTTCCCATCGTATCAGAAGCTTTACTTTCTTTTCCAGATTCACTATTCACACTTTTTGTAATCTGCATACTGATAATATCAATTGGTGATAAGCTTACTGCCTGATGAATAGAAACAGGCCCCCGAACCCCGAAAGACACCGGAATTCCTTTAAATGCAAAAACTTGTCCAAAAGCTCTTACATCTAACCATTCTTTGCATGCAATTGCTGCACATGCATCACGATTTGCATTTTTCTTATTTCCCATCTCTGCTTTTAATTCCGCACAACTATCTGCTCGGTCTTTTAAACTGGTATAAGTATCATCTGTTCTGTCATCTGACTGAACAAAAATTTTCTGTCCTAAATCCTGAAGACGATTTCTAATTTTTCTCTTAATACATACATCTGAAATCTCTCCAAAACCATCCATATTAATTCGCGGGCGGTTTCCGTTTAACGGATCCCCGTTTGGATTGGCATTGTTTGCACTGATAAATAATGTAAAATCAATTTTTCCTTTTAATTCACTCATGGTCTGCTCCTCCTCTTTTTACTCTTCTGAACTTTTTTCTTCAGACTTCTCTTTCTTTAATTTCAAATCATATGCCTGATTATGGAAACCAAGTAGATATAAACCTTCTAATCTACTGTTTTCAGTAAATGTATTTTTATCAAATAAGTCATCAATTTCATGCAATAGATTTTCGTAAAATGTCCTTTTTGCAATATCTAACTTATTCATATATGGCTGAATATTTTCTTCTATTACTTTCCACGTTTCATATGGTCTTTGCGAGAAAGTATTCATATATCTTTTTGCATTGGTAATTCTTCCACTATCTTTCTCGTCATATGTCAAATATTCAATTCGATCTGCAACTGCCAGCAATCTTCCATACAGATAATTTCTATCTGTTTCCTTTTTATCTAATGCCACGTTCCATTCCTCCTTATATCTATCCTTTTTATCCTTTTTTACAAACGAACATGCTAATGTCAAAACTCTTTCCCAATTTCTTCGTTCCTTATATGCTAATGGATTGGATGCCTTTGATACTGCAAGCAACACATAATCATACGGAACCATCGTGCCATTCCATATACATGGAAGCAATCTTTGTGCTACTTGTGCATAGAGTTTCTTACCATTAGCATCCACTATAGATACCGTTCCCTTATTCTCAATACCATATAAAATATCTGCAATATCTTTGACACCAACCATTCCCGCAAATTGTATTCTTTCTCCATCTTTCCATTTTGTATGAATCCAATTGCAATCGTTATGCCATTTTTCTATATTTTTCAGATATCTGGCAGAATTCAGTTCTTTATTTTCAATTAATGCTATCCGACCGGGCGTTGCCGCATCAAAAGCAAGTAAAATCATATTTGAAGTATTATCTATCTTTTTCCCATAGCCTCTTAGTGCCTTATGGAACTTATCAGCGGTGATTGGATTCCCATCGGATACAATCTCATCTGTAGACCAGTCATCTTCCCAATCATCCTCAGCATTTTCATTACATTCCTTTTCATACTCAGATATAATCGCCTCTGTATCTCTCTCCCATTTTGGCATGCTTAATTGGTTTGACTCCCATGTCACAATTGTCATAGTATCAAAAAAAGTGCCTTGTTTTCGAATAATCCACTTCAAAGCATTGTGTGCTTTTTGCGAGGTCTCATTCCCTACTGCAAACGCCTCTTCTTTACTTGTAAAACGTCCTCGATAGGTGAAATTTTGACTGTCATTTGCAGAAATCAGCTTTGCTCCATCACCTTCATTTCTGATTTTCTTTGAATGAAGATAAGAAATAGATTCCATATTTCCTGTCAAATAACATATACCTTTTTCTTTTTCCTGTGACCTAACATATTCTATATAACATTCCTGCAAAGTTCTGTCTTTCCAACATTCATCCGGAGTTTCTTGATATATTTTCTCATCAAATGACCGTATAATAAATCGTACAAAAGCTTTTGGCTGGGGAATCCCTTGAATATTTTCTTTCTCATCTATTTGATTTTCTTCATTAAGTTTTATAATTTTATGTGCAACTAAATCTTGAATTAATGTCGATTTTTTCAAATACTCATAAACTGCTCTGACCTTTTCATGACAATAATCGGATTCTACCCATTTTTCAAGCTGTGAAATATATAGCTCGTTACATACTCCATCATCTTTATAATATTTTTTGTAGTCACCGGCAAGATATCTCAAATTATCACATAATGGATGTGGCTCTTTCCCGGCTGTGCGACTTCCCGATTTTTCTGTAACTGGTATAATCGTTAATTTATCGTTCTGATCCACCTGTTCTGCACGAACAAAATTACCGTCTTGGTCTATCGTTACCGTTATCTGTGCCGTTACAGTTGTATGAAATGGCGGAAGAAGTACATAAGGAATATCTCTTCGATATTCGATAACTCCAATCTTATCGCTATTTTTCTCATACAAATCAATCAGTTCGTTTATCCAGCTCAATCTTCCACCTCCTCATCTGTAAACTCTTCTAATCCTATAAAATTATTCACTTCTTTTCCAAATACTTTTCTTTCCATTGGACGGATATGTCTTTTCTCCGTACAATCCTCCGGTCTGGTAAATTCTATAATTCCACCCTTTTTCATTACCGGCCTCCAGAAACGCACTGTCATCTGATCTTTATCCTCTTCCAGAATCGCCTCTTCCGCATAAGTAATCCCATGATACATAAATCCATAACCCACTTCCCCAGGCATCGTATCGTAATAGCTCTCGCCTTCGCCAAATACACATGGTTCTACAAATGCCTGACATTCTCTTGTTCCTAAGAAAATATCTCTGCGACCACCTCGTTTTACCATCCTTTTCGCAATATTATGATGCTTGTTTTCATTTCTATCCTGCTCCAGCTCCGGATGATTGAGATTCATCTCAAAATGTGCCCGCACCTGATATCTCACGTCTTTTAAATAAGTATAATATGCCAGTTCATTTCCACCATTGTATGCAATCGGTCGAATTCCTTTAGTCTCAGTCTGAATTGGATTCATTACTCTTACCGCATCAATGAGCCAAATAATTGTAGGCTTCCAGTAAATACTTTCCGTAATTCCTTTTAATGCTTCATAAGTCGGAATATGATAGCTTGTCTTTTCTCCTCCCACTCTCATAACCGAATCTGAAAAAAGCGCATATGTTCCATACACTTCAAACTCTATTGTATTTCTGTATCTTTTCAAAAATCTCACCTCCTCTATAACATTTGCAATTCCATATTAGGTTCATCCACAACACCTACTTCCTTGTCATAATATCCATCACACAATACCAATATCTCTCCATTGCAAATTTCATATTTAGCATTTCCAAGTTTTTCTTTTCTTTTTTCAGAAATTCCAACTGTATATCTCTGCAATTTTTTTAAAATCTTTTTCTGCTCTTCTATCTCGAGATAATCCTGCGATAATTTATCCAATAATTCTCTCGCTTCATCATTATATGGAACTACAATACTAACTTTATAATCATTAGAAATAACTTCAAATGCCTGTCCTGCAGTCAAAAAAGCCTGCGGTAATTTCGTCTTTACTTTTTCTCCATTTCTTCTGATATATTGTAATTGTCCTGCTTTATTTTCTCCTAATAACTCTATAATCGTGGTTGTTTGCTCATCTATCGGAAATTTCGTTTCATTTGTTCTAAGTTGGGAATAGTAATTTAAATAATATGATTTTATTGCCTCTTCTGAATCCAATGTATCTCTGAATTTTAAAGAATTATTTTTATAATCTTCCAATACTTTTTGTAACGCTGCCTGTGCATTTCTAATTTCCTGCAAATGACTTAATCTCTCTGCTTCTTTGGACATCTGTACAATGAAAACAGTTCCCATTCTTCCTAATTCCTTATGTCTATTGCATCGTCCTGCTGCCTGAATTATATTATCCAAACCTGCTTTAGACCTCACAACACACCCGAATGAAAAATTCACTCCTGCTTCAACAACCTGTGTACTTACACATATAATCTTTTTCGATTGTTCATTCAAAATTTGTTTTATAGCTTTTAATGTATCTAATTTATGTTGTGGACACATATTATTACTCAAATGAAAAAGGTTATATTCTTGTGGACATATCTCTTTTAATTGTTGAAATGTATTCATTGCACAAGCCGTAGTATTCAAAATAACCAATGTACTTTGATATTGTTCTGTTTTTTCCTTCACAAATTCACTTAAATCTTCTATCTCCATACCGCCAGGATATAATTCTGTTGCATCTTTAATATCTGTCCTTTTAAAAGCATCTGCATACTTTTCTGGTCTTCCCGCCATTTCTATACATTCACAAATGTTATTCTCTTTTATTGGTACCAATGTTGGCTGCGTTGCTGAACACAACACAACTGTCGTACCACAAAATTGAGTAAGAAAATTCACAGCTAAATTGAAAAGTTCCATACATTTTACAGGAATTGCCTGCACCTCATCAAATATGATAATACTGTTACATAATGTGTGCATTCTACGGATACAGCTTTTCTGAGCTGAAAATAATGTATTCAATATCTGTACTGCCGTAGTCACTATAATCGGTGAATCCCAAGTTTCAGTGAGTTTGCGATACCGGTCTTCTTCTCCTTCTTCGCAAACCACATTACAATGATGCTCTAACACAACATCCGCTTTGCCTATTGCTTTTCGAATCTCCTCGGCATTCTGAATCAATATAGAATTGAATGGTGCTATATAAATAATGTGTTGTTTTTTCATCTTTTTCGCATGATACAGAGCAAAGCGCAAACTGCTAAGTGTTTTTCCTGCTCCTGTCGGTACAGTAAGTCGATAAAGATTTTCTTCTTTGTCTGCAGCTTGTCTACACAAATCCGAAATTTCTTGACGAAAAGTATTTAACACATTTCCATTCGACGGATTATTTTGAATTTCCTTTGACATATATTGTTCAAAATTTTCTATACATTCATTCCAAATCTTCTGCGTCTCTTCCAATGAAATTCTTTTTGATAACGGAACATCTTGAAAAAAACAAGCCGTATCCGTCCAGTCTCCATCAATAAGTAAAGATAAAACTATTCTCAGATACATTCCCATAAAAAAATATCTGTTCCCACATTTTCTTTTTGATATTTCCGATTCTTTATGAAAAATATTGATTTTTCCTTCCATTTTCTTATATGCTTGAATCACTTTTTCACAGTATTCTTCCAGTATCTCTTTATCATAAATCTGAAAGAATTCTTTCTTTATCCAGTCATAATCTATTTGTTTTTCATCCCGTTGTTGTTGTAAACTTTGTCCATTATCTAGATTGATGCAATCTCCCATTCCGTGATGAAAATATATAACCGTACTGATAAATTCTGAAATACTTTTTTCCTTCAATAACTCCCTGATTAATCTTCCACCAGCAGTAGAATGATCCAAACCATGTTTATGAGTATCATCTCCATATAGTAGAATCCTCTCAAAATCTTCTTGATTTTCTCTTCCCAGCTTTCCCGCATCATGAAACAACCCTATCAAAATAACTAGCATCTTCAATTCTGAAAGAGAACAAGTCTCCACTGCATAGTTCGCAACATTTTCTGAATGCTCTTTCATCGTCTGATATCTACCTGATTCATAATCTACATGCGCTAAATCTCTTTTTATTTCGATTTTATTTTTCATCTAGCCCTCTTGTGTCATCTGTATATATTTTCCTTTATTTAGTTTTCTATTTTGAATATTTTTACTATATTTTATCAAATAAAAGAGTACCATACAAGGCAGAATCCGAAAATTCATTTTAGGCCTAAAATGAATTTCTAAATTCCATCGTTCCATTGGACGGTGGTATTTACTCTCGCACAGTAGATATTTACTCTTTCATACAATCATGTTATAGTTAGTACTCCTTCTGACAGCAGTAGAAGGAGAAGCATTATGAGTAATTATATACCAGGGAACCAGAAACATCTTACTTTAAATGATCGGCTCTATATTGAAAATAAAGCGTAAATTTAATCAAGAATTGTTTTACTGTGAAAAATATGGTGTTGCATCTCACCTTAAAAATTGCATAACTCATAAAAAAGTGAACTTCAAGGAATATATGTATGGTAAAGCATACTACATAAAAATGATTGAACCCGATTTGGGTGAAGAATACCTCCGACGCTTAGATGCAATCCGTTGGTAACGAATAGATTAAATTATTGTCATTTGATTGTCACACAACATAAAGCGAGCCAAGAAACGCCGTAAATTCGGCATTTCTTGGCTCGTGTACATTATTCAAACTCGCAAATAAAATCTTATCACTATACACTTTTGTATAGGAATTATGGCTCTATCTGGTTTTATATGTGTTCCACTGTCCAAAGTTCACAGGCTGTACTGAACGGTGTTATCAATTTGTTATCACATCTCTGTTATCAATCAAAGATTCTCGTGATATCCTGATATCGGTTAA
>ULYK01009215.1_pt1 | contig 11524 bp, 8 predicted proteins | sample 1962061 | NCBI WGS metagenome assembly ULYK01 (sample SAMEA4835860, study PRJEB28245) | human gut metagenome | biome: gut microbiome; material: fecal sample | place: Denmark | collected 2008
TTTCCCCTTCCCTACTTTTATTTTTTAATTCAAGAAACCTATTTTTTCAAGATCTCTTTTGAGCGAAGAATATTCATCATCGCCAAATGGTGTGACGGGCAGACGACACCGGCCGCAATCAACACCTATTAAATTCATTATTGCTTTTCCTCCACGTACACCTCCTCCGTATTTAATTATTATTTTTACTATTTCAATCGACTTCTGCTGCATCCGGCGAGCAGTACAGATATCACCTTTCTTGAACGCATCAAAAAGATTCTGATATACAGCAGGTAAATAATTGTAGGTACTACCAACACCGGCAACGGCTCCTAAAGCCAATCCGGCAATCAGAATTTCATCGTATCCATGCAGCACCTCGAATTCTCCATTATTGAGTTCCAAGCATTCACCCATCTCCATCAGGTTATTGTGTGTGAATTTTGTTCCAACCAGATTAGGCATCGTTTTCTTTCCCTCTATAAGAAAAGAGGGAACCGAAAGAGATACTCCCGTCATAGACGGCATATTATAATAATAGAAAGGAAGATCGGGAGCACTTTGAGCAATTGGAGTAAAAAAGTCCACCAGATCCTTTACCGAAGAGGGTTTAAAAAAACAGGGAGCCATAGCGGCAAAAGCATCAGCTTCCACCTCTTGTGCATGCCGAGCCAGCTCCATAGCTTCCAATTGGCAGTTACTACCCACATGCGCAATCACCTTGAAGCGTTTCCGGGCAGACTTTATCCACTGAGCAAGAATAGCTTTACGCTCACCCGTAGTCAGTGAATGAGATTCTCCTGTGGTTCCACAAACAAATACACCTGCCATTCCTGATTCAGCCATCAGGTCGGCGTATTTGTCTATAACAGAAAGATTGATATCTCCCCGCGCATCCATAGGAGTAAAAGTGGCGGCAACCATTCCTTCCAAACGTTGATAATGTTTCATTTTATTATTTAATTAGATATTAATAAGAATAAGGAATCTCTGATTGGAAACCCATTTCTCAGTGTCGATAACAAAGGTATAAAATGGCTGCGCAGCTACAATAAATGGTTATTTACCCGGTTACCTGCAATAAAAGAACGGCCATCCTCCAGATATTCCCCAAGGGAATGCTAAAATTCTGTTTGACTTCTTGCAATCCCCCCGATTATTCGTTAACGATTCTACGTTTCATAAAAATCTTGTATACGGCAAAATGTTTCTCAAGCGCCTTTCTATAACCGGCCTCATCATGTTTTTCCAAAAAGCCGAGAAGGTCAGCGTGAGTTACCAATTCTCCCCGCTCTTTTATCTCTATATTAATAGGTTCGAGCAACTCTTTGAATTTGTCTTTCACAAAAACCATCACGGGATGGATGATCTCCTGAAATTCACGGATAGTGGCATTACCGGTTATCTCATAAAGTTTAGCATGAAAAGTAAATTCACTGATAGGGGCATATTCATTGTTCTCAAAAGCGATTCCCAACCGGACAATCTCCTTCAGTTCAACAATATCTTCCGGAGTTATATTCTGGAAAAGATCACTGCAAATTCCCAATTCCAAAGCAATCCTGAAACCTAAAAGATCAAACAGGGAATGCTCACTCAGAATGCGAGGATCGACAACCCGCTTCATGCCTCCAAGGATAGAAGGTTCGGTCAGAATCATTCCCCGCCTGGTACGTGTCTCGATCATCCCTACCATTTTCAATCGGCTGAGGGCCTCCCTCAGCACACTACGTGCCACACCCAAAGCAGCGGCCAGTTCCATCTCATTGGGAATGGCATCTCCTGCCCGCAGATCTTTGGTTCTAAAATAAGTAAGTAGGTTATCTTCGACCTGATCGACCAAAGTTATCGCCTGACCATGTAGTTTTAATGTATCCATAGTATAACAATTCAGTTTAGTTAAAATAAGATTAATCTTATTTGTCTGACAAATAAAAGAAGTTTTTAGGAGAAAAACTAGCATCTTAAGAACTGAAACGTCCCATTTAGCAAACATTAACAAAGACAAGCCTATATACTATATTATAAAGGCCATTTATAGTCATAAAAGCACAAATTGGGAATATAAACACATAAATCACAAAAAAAAGTTTGTTTTTTATTTGCGTTTAAGATAAAAGCATTAATTTTGCCTCAGATTTAAAACAAAAAGAAAATAGATCTGATGAACGTATTCACTTTTACATATTACTTCTTTTTTTACTTTTACTTTAGCCAGAAAGTAGAGCGGGAGTTTGTATGTATCAAGTGACAGGGTGCTTAAGAACTGAAATTAAGAGAAACTAATAATATGAATCCCGCTCCGACATGGACGCGGGATTTTTTTATACCATATACTCAATAGGAATGAAAAGAATAGCAATTCAAGGAACACTGGGCTCGTATCACGATATAGCCGCACACAAGTACTTCGAAGGAGAAGAGATAGAATTAATCTGTTGCGCCAACTTTGAAGATGTGTTTGCTGCCATCCGGAAAGATAGTCAGACCATCGGGATGCTGGCCATTGAAAACACGATTGCAGGAAGCCTGCTGCACAACAACGAATTGTTGCGCCAAAGCGGCACACAAATTATCGGCGAATACAAATTACGCATTTCGCACAGCTTCGTTTGCCTGCCCGAAGAGGACTGGAATGACATTACCGAGGTGAACTCTCACCCGATTGCCCTGATGCAATGCCGGGAGTTCCTGAACCAACACCCACGTATCAAAGTGGTAGAAGCCGAAGATACGGCTTTGAGTGCCGAAATCATCAAACGGGAAAACCTGAAAGGGCACGCCGCCATCTGTTCCCGTGCCGCTGCCGAACGCTACGGAATGAAGGTACTGCAGGAAGGCATCGAAACCAACAAACACAATTTCACCCGTTTTCTGGTAGTGGCAGATCCGTGGCAGGTGGACGAGATACGAAAGCCAAACACCGTTCTCAACAAAGCAAACATCGTTTTCACTCTCCCCCACTCCGAAGGAAGTCTCTCACAGGTTCTGTCTATTCTATCTTTTTATAATATCAACTTAACAAAAATACAATCGCTCCCTATCATCGGACGGGAATGGGAATACCAGTTTTACGTAGATGTAGCTTTCAACGATTACCTGAGATATAAACAATCGATTACAGCAATCACTCCATTGACGAAAGAACTTAAAATATTAGGCGAATATGCAGAAGGAAAATCAAACGTATAAGGTAGCGCCGGCCGACAGACTGGCCGATGTAAGCGAATACTACTTTTCGAAGAAACTGAAAGAAGTGGCACGGATGAACGCAGAAGGTAAAGATGTAATCAGCCTGGGAATCGGAAGCCCGGACATGCCTCCTTCGGAACAGACCATCGAAACGCTATGTAATAATGCCCACGATCCGAACGGACACGGTTATCAACCGTATGTGGGTATACCGGAACTTCGCAAGGGTTTTGCCGACTGGTATAAACGCTGGTATGGAGTGGAACTGAATCCGGCAACAGAAATTCAGCCGCTGATCGGATCAAAAGAAGGCATCTTGCACGTGACACTCGCTTTTGTCAATCCGGGAGAACAGGTACTGGTGCCCAATCCGGGATATCCCACCTACACTTCGTTAAGCAAAATACTGGGTGCCGAGGTGGTGAACTATAACCTGAAAGAGGAAGACGGATGGATGCCGGACTTCGATGAACTGGAAAAGATGGATCTGAGCCGCGTGAAACTGATGTGGACCAACTATCCGAACATGCCTACCGGTGCCAACGCTACTCCGGAACTGTACAAACGCCTGGTGGAGTTTGCCCGCCGCAAGAACATCGTGATTGTGAACGACAATCCGTACAGCTTTATCCTGAACGATAAGCCGATCAGTATCCTGAGTGTGCCGGGTGCCAAAGAATGCTGTATAGAATTCAACTCCATGAGTAAAAGTCACAATATGCCGGGATGGCGTATCGGCATGCTGGCTTCGAACGCAGAGTTTGTACAATGGATTCTGAAAGTAAAAAGCAACATCGACAGCGGAATGTTCCGTGCCATGCAACTGGCAGCTGCCAAAGCACTTGAAGCGGATTCGACCTGGTACGAAGGCAACAATGTAAACTATCGGAACCGTCGTCACCTGGCCGGCGAGATTATGAAAACGCTGGGATGCACGTACGACGAAAAGCAGGTGGGCATGTTTCTCTGGGGAAAAATCCCCGCAAGTTGCGCCGATGTAGAAGAACTGACAGAGAAAGTGCTGCAGGAAGCACGCGTCTTCATCACTCCGGGATTTATTTTCGGAAGCAACGGAGCGAGATACATCCGCATCTCTCTCTGCTGCAAAGACGCCAAGCTGGCAGAAGCGCTGGAACGAATCAAATCAATAATGAAATAACAACTAAACGAATTAGATCGATATGGAACTCGAATCAATCTTATTGCCGGGTGTGGAAGATAAACGCCCGATGGTAATAGCCGGCCCTTGCAGCGCCGAAACAGAAGAGCAAGTAATGTCAACAGCTACCCAACTGGCAGCCAAAGGAGTAAAAATCTTCCGTGCGGGAATCTGGAAACCGCGCACCAAACCGGGAGGTTTCGAAGGTATCGGTGTGGACGGACTGGCCTGGCTGAAAGAGGTGAAAAAAGAAACCGGCATGTACGTATCTACCGAGGTAGCCACCGCCAAACATGTGTACGAATGCCTGAAAGCGGGTATCGACATACTCTGGGTAGGAGCACGTACCACTGCCAATCCTTTTGCTGTACAGGAAATAGCCGATGCACTGAAGGGAGTAGACATTCCCGTATTGGTTAAAAACCCGGTAAACCCGGACCTGGAATTATGGATCGGTGCTTTGGAACGCATCAACAACGCCGGACTGAAACGTCTGGGAGCCATCCACCGCGGATTCAGCAGCTACGACAAGAAGTTATACCGTAACTTGCCTCAATGGCACATTCCTATCGAATTGCGCCGCCGCATACCCGAACTGCCTATCTTCTGCGACCCGAGCCACATCGGCGGAAAGCGCGAACTGGTAGCTCCTCTCTGCCAGCAGGCTATGGACCTGAACTTTGACGGATTGATTGTAGAAAGCCATTGCAACCCGGACTGTGCATGGAGCGACGCTTCACAGCAAGTGACTCCGGACGTACTGGACTATATCCTCAACCTGCTTGTCATCCGTAAAGAAACGCAGACAACGGAGAATCTGAACGTATTGCGCAAGCAGATTGACGAATGTGATGACAACATCATACAGGAATTGGCAAAACGTATGCGCGTAGCACGCGAAATCGGTACTTACAAAAAGGAACACGATATCACAGTGCTTCAGACCGGACGTTATAACGAGATTCTTGAAAAACGCGGTGCTCAGGGCGAACAGTGCGGCATGAGTGCAGAGTTTGTGAAAGTGATCTTCGAAGCCATCCACGAAGAATCGGTTCGTCAACAGATGGAGATTATCAATAAATAGCAAATCATTCATATTATGCGAATTCTAATTTTGGGAGCCGGCAAGATGGGCTCCTTCTTTACTGACATACTAAGTTTCCAGCACGAGACGGCCGTGTTCGACGTCAACCCGCATCAGCTTCGGTTTGTATACAACACCTACCGCTTCACCACTCTGGAGGAGATCAAGGAGTTCGAACCGGAACTGGTGATCAATGCTGCCACAGTGAAATACACGCTGGACGCTTTCCGCAAAATTCTGCCGGTTTTGCCCAAAGACTGTATCCTGAGTGATATTGCTTCGGTAAAAACCGGATTGAAGAAGTTCTACGAAGAAAGCGGATTCCGTTATGTCTCCACTCACCCGATGTTTGGCCCTACTTTTGCCAGCCTGAGCAATCTGAGCAGCGAAAGTGCCATCATCATCAGTGAGAGTGATCATTTGGGGAAAGTATTCTTTAAAGACTTATACAATAGCCTGAACCTGAACATCTTCGAATATACTTTCGACGAGCATGATGAAACAGTGGCTTACTCCCTGTCCATCCCGTTTGTTTCGACATTTGTTTTTGCAGCTGTCATGAAGCACCAGGAAGCTCCGGGAACCACATTCAAAAAGCACATGGCCATTGCCAAAGGGCTGCTGAGCGAAGATGACTACTTATTGCAGGAAATCCTGTTCAATCCGCGCACACCGTCACAAGTGGAGAATATCCGCACAGAGCTGAAACAACTGCTTGAGATCATCACCAACAAAGATGCGGAGGGAATGAAAAAGTACCTGACGAAGATACGAGAGAAAATTAAATGATAATCTTTATCATAAGTATGAGGGGATGTCATCATTCATCACAGACATCCCCTCTCCTTTCTTTTCTAATTCGCGGGATAAGCAAAATGTCAAAATGATAATAAGAAGCGCCCAGTTTTCATTCTTTAGCCCCAAGGGAAAGGCAAGAAGGAAAAAACGGCTCTAATTCATTTTTCCTCCGATCCGATTGATCGCATTTATCGATATAAGAAGCATATTGAGCAGTAAAGGGTTCTTTCTGTATCATATCATCCACCCGGAAGCAACGGGAGTATCTTTCTGGCAGAAAAGAAAGCTCCGTATCAGCCAAGCAACCGGAAAGAAATACGGAGAAAAATCCGTCCTTAAACAGAACAATATATGTAATCATGGAAAACATATAGAGATATTTGAAAAAGAAGTAATCATTTTCGGGAAATGCTTACGTCTTTCGAGGAGAATGCTTACGTCTTTTCCCAAAAACACAAGCTCTTTTTACCCTGAACACAAGCTCTTTCTACCCCAAAGCCCGGCTCTCCGACCCAAAAAGGCTGCCATTTTGCACTTTCTTCCTCCGGTTGGCAAGAAAAAGATCGGGCACCCGTCAGACTAACCCCCTATTTAGTAACTTTTTAATGCGAAACAGCGCGTACAGAGATCATTAAGTAAGCGGCAGATATATCGGCAGGTCCTGTCGAATCCACTGAAAAGTCATTTGATTATCCAAGAAATATCACGTACATTTGCATCCGCAAGGAGATAAAACAATGATAGATCAGGCAACCATAGACCGTATACTCGATGTCGCACAAATCGTAGAAGTGGTTTCGGACTTCGTCACGCTGCGCAAACGCGGTGTGAACTACGTGGGACTTTGCCCTTTCCATAACGAGAAAACTCCCTCGTTCAGCGTGTCTCCCTCCAAGGGACTTTGCAAGTGTTTCAGTTGCGGCAAGGGCGGCAACGCGGTGCACTTCATCATGGAACACGAACAGATGTCCTATCCCGAGGCACTCCGCTACCTGGCCAAGAAGTATAACATAGAAATCAAGGAACGGGAGCTGACCAATGAAGAGAAAGAGGTGCAAAGCAACCGCGAAAGTATGTTCATTGTCAACAACTTCGCCCGCGACTACTTTCAGAATATCCTGAAAAACCATGTAGACGGACGCAGCATCGGACTGGCTTATTTCCGCCAACGGGGTTTCCGTGACGATATTATTGATAAGTTCCAGTTGGGTTTCAGCACCGAGGGGCGCGATGCACTGGCACAGGAGGCATTGCGCAAAGGGTTCAAACAAGAGTTCCTGGTAAAGACCGGACTCTGTTATGAAACGGACGACCATAAGTTGCGCGACCGCTTTTGGGGACGTGTCATGTTTCCCGTTCACACGCTTTCGGGCAAAGTGGTTGCCTTCGGCGGACGTGTGCTCAGCACGGAGAACAAGAAACTTGCCAAGTACGTCAACTCTCCCGAATCGGAAATCTATCATAAAAGCAACGAACTATACGGCATCTACTTTGCCAAGCAGGCCATCGTAAAGCAGGACCGCTGCTTCCTTGTGGAAGGATATACGGACGTTATATCGATGCACCAGTCGGGAGTAGAGAATGTGGTGGCCTCGTCCGGTACTTCTCTTACACCGGGGCAGATCCGGTTGATCCACCGTTTCACCAACAACATCACGGTGCTTTATGACGGTGACATGGCGGGCATCAAAGCTTCTATCCGGGGGATCGACATGCTGCTCGAAGAGGGAATGAATATCAAAGTATGCCTCTTACCCGACGGAGACGACCCGGACTCTTTTGCACGGAAGCACAACGCTACGGAGTTTCAGAACTTCATACAGGAACACGAGACGGACTTTATACGCTTCAAGGCACAACTGCTGATGGAGGATGCCGGCAAGGACCCGATGAAACGTGCCGAGCTGATCAATGACATCGTGCGCAGCATTGCGGTGATTCCCGAAGCCATCGTCCGGGATGTGTACATCAAGGAGTGCGGGCAGTTGTTGCGGATAGAAGATAAGTTACTGGTATCCGAAGTGGCCAAGCGCAGGGAACTTCAGGCCGAGAAGGGGAATAAACCCATAGCCTCCAATAATGCCCCGACGCCGCAACCGGGCGAAATGCCTCCTCCTTTCCCTCCCGAAGAAATGGAGGCAGACACCTACCAATCGTTCATCCCGCAGGAAGGTAAAGAGGGACAAGAGTTTTATAAATACGAGCGCCTGATTATTCAGATGATTGTGCGCTATGGAGAGAAGGTGATGTGTAACTTAACGGATGAAGAAGGCAACGAAGTCCCGGTCACCGTTGTCGAGTATGTCATCAATGACCTGAAGGAGGACGAACTGGCTTTCCATAATCCCCTCCACCGCCGTATCCTCTCGGAGGCCTCCGAACATATCCACGATCAGGAGTTCGCTTCCGAACGCTTCTTCGTGGCGCACCCCGATCCGAAAATCAGTACGATAGCCACCGAACTGGCGAGTGACCGGTATCAACTGAGCAAGTATCACTCCAAAACACAGAAGTTGGTGACGGATGAGGAACGGCTGTACGAGATGGTCCCGATGCTGATGATTAACTTCAAGAACGCCATTGTCGCAGAAGAGCTGAAGCACATCATGTATGCCCTGCAAGATCCTTCGATTGCGAATGACAACGCCCAGTGCGACGCTGTCATGCAACGGTACAAGGAGATGAAGGAGATACAGAATCTGATGGCCAAACGACTGGGCGACCGGGTGGTGCTGCGCTGACCATCCGATTCCGCTCTTTCATAATTTCCCGTCCTTAATCTTTCGTTTCGCTCCCCCACCAGTCTGCATTAGGCTTGAAATCTTTGCCTAACTGCTTCTTGCGGGTAGCTTCCAAGGTTTTCATCATTCTTTCGCGAGTCTTTTTCTTATAGAGAGCCTCCGCTGCCGGATTGTATTGAGGATCGGGTTCAGGATATCTGGCCCCTACCTCAGTCAGCCATACAGACAGCTTCTTACTCAAGAACTCCACCTTTTCGGGATATTGCACATTCAGCGGTTCCGACTCGGTTTCGTCTATCCGCAGATTATAAAGTTCATCCCTGCCATCTTCGTAATAATGAATCAGCTTCCAGTCGCCTTGCCGTATGATGGAAGAAGGTTCGCCACCCTGATTGCCATAATGAGGATAATGCCAGTATAAAGCACGCTCGGGGATGCTCTTGCCCTGTAACAGAGGAAGCAGGCTTACACCGTCCTGATGTTGGCCGGGCATTAATGGGATGCCTGCCATATCGAGAAAAGTAGGATACAAATCGGCACCGGTGACAGGCACCACGCACGAATCTCCCTTTAAAGTATTACCCGGAAAATCGATAAATAACGGTACGCGTATTCCACCTTCCCACTGCCGCCCTTTTCCGCCGCGAAGAGGGTAGTTAGAGGTAGCGTATGCATCGCCCGAAGACACTCCGCCATTATCACTGGTGAACACGATAATCGTATTTTCATCCAAACCCAACTCATGCAATTTGGCAAGCACCACTCCCACGGCATCGTCCATCTGCTGTATCAGTCCGGCATATATGGGATTATCCTGCTGCAAACGTACAGGCAATGTACGATCTACTTCGAACCCCACCGGAGCGATCCCCATCGAATCCGCTTTATTCCGGAAATGCCTCCACTTGGCTTCAGTGGTCTCAATCGGCGCATGCACGGCATAGAAAGAGAGAAAAGCAAAGAAAGGCTGCTTTTTATTCCGGCGGGTATGGGTTTCGATAAACGACGCTGTCTCGTGTGCCAGACGCATGGATAAATTCTCACCATCCGGTCCTTCTTTCATTTTCGGATTGCCATAGGGAGCAAAATAGCCGCCGGGATAAGGACCTCCCGCTTCATGCCCGCCTATATTGATATCGAAACCATGATCTTCGGGATAAGAACCCTCACCTCCCAAATGCCATTTGCCGGCCATAAACGTTTTATAACCGTGGGCTTTCAATGCTTCGGGCAGAGTAATATCTTCTTTGGGCAATTGCCATACGTATTGGGCCGGAAGAAGCTTGGAATGTCTTCCCATCTTGCGCCACTCTTCTCCACTTCCTTCACCGATCCAATTGGTTATTCCGTGGCGGGCGGTAAACTTGCCTGTCATAATGCTGGCACGGGAAGGACTGGACACCTGACAGGCTGCATATCCTTGGGTAAACCTCACGCCATTACGGGCGATTCCATCGATATTGGGCGATTCATAATAACGGCTGCCCGTACATGCCAGATCTCTCCAGCCAAAGTCATCAGCCAGAATAAATAAGATATTGGGCTGCTTGGAGGAACGTGCCTGCTCGGCGGCATTTCCGCCAACAGTCAACGCAGTGGCTAACAATGATAAGGTAACGAATTTCATATCTGTTATATTTTAAGTACAAACGATTATTTATTTTCAAAAGAGTCGGAATCCTTCACAGGAGAAACATAGTGGGGATTATCAACAGGCATTCGGGCACCGACCTCCTTATACCACAAATATAGTTTCTTCCTTAGTCCATCTGCTATCTCAGGGTATATTTGTGACAGGTCTTTCTCTTCGGATTCGTCCTGAATCACATTGTACAACTCGACGTGATGGTCTTCAAAAAACTCAATAAGCTTATAATCCCCCTCACGTATAGCCGCAGAAGGCCGACCACCCAGTCCACCGCTATAATGAGGATAATGCCAGAATAAGGAAGGTCTGGACAGCCGTCCGCCCTGTAAGACGGGTTTCATGGAAACTCCGTCCACGTGTTGTCCGGGCAGTAGAGGCAATCCGCAAAGATCGAGCAAAGTCGGATAATAATCCGTACCGATGATCGGAGTATCCGAAACCTGTCTTCCTTTCAGGTGTCTACTCCATCGGATGATGGCAGGCACTTTGATGCCTCCTTCGTACAAATATCCTTTTCCGGCACGCAAAGGCAGATTGGAGGTCGGGATATTACGAGTAGTATTGCTGGTGGCCATTCCCCCATTATCGGACGTAAACACAACAATGGTGCGTTCATCGAGTCCCGACCGATGCAGGGTGTCTAACAGGCGTCCTATGTTTTCGTCCAGGCTCTCGACCATCGCGGCATAAGCCGGAATGTCCTGCACAAGTTTATGATACGTCTCTCCTTTTTTCACAAAAGATGAATCCGCAGGAACCGCCCGGCTCAGCTTTCTCCGGTATTTGGCTATCTTTTCCGCTTTTGCCTGTAAGGGCAGATGAACCGTATAATAGGACAGATAGACAAAGAACGGCTTTTCCTTAGGCTCCGAGATATAACGGATCACTTCATCAGTCAGGCGATCCGTCAGATACTCTCC
>ULYK01068958.1_pt1 | contig 11406 bp, 9 predicted proteins | sample 1962061 | NCBI WGS metagenome assembly ULYK01 (sample SAMEA4835860, study PRJEB28245) | human gut metagenome | biome: gut microbiome; material: fecal sample | place: Denmark | collected 2008
TCCTTGCGGATGGTCCCCCGCCCCTCCCAGGGCGGACTTTGGGACCGTTCTTATCACCAGTTCAGTACTGCGGCCAAATATCCCATGGGACTGCTGCTGGGTCCGTAATTGGCAATGCAGCACTGGTGGACACCTACGTGAGGGACAAAGAGCGGTTTTTTCAGGGCTTCCCGCACAGCATTCCGGTACTCTTTCCGGTTTTTCAGCAACATACCGTACAAGTCCCCTGCCAGGGCCTGCTCCAGGTCTCCGTTCTTCAAACCACTGATCACCTTGACCATCGCCAGACCGCCGTCTTTGCTCCAGCGCCGGCCCTGCTTCTTCATCTGGCAGGTGTACGTCCGATGGTTGCTCTCACATGTTCCCAGACCTTTCTGGTACTCTTCCAGTCCTTCCCGCATTGCCAGGGACGTCAGGTATTCCCAGTTCCGCCCCAGGTAAGCCCGCAGTTTCCTGACGTTCTCTTCCTCGTCGGCGTTGCTGGTTTCTCTTTCCAGCATGTCCAGGCAGCAGCGGACGTCTTCCAGATTGTGTTTCCAAACCTTGTGATGCAGACGGTCCACCATGCCCCGCTTTCTGACCCACCCAAGCCGCTGACGGATTTTTTCGTTCACATGGTACTGATCCCGGAAATGCTCGTGACGCTGGCTGCCAGCCGCAAGCTCATCGAACACATCCTTTGTGTACCCGCTGCCTCCATCGCTGTTGCTCAAGACAATACATTGGGACAGGTCATAATGGTTGCCCAGGTAGGCCTCCAGCAGCTCCAGCACATGCTTCCGGTCAAAGCCGGCAAAAACGCGGAACCCTGTCAGGATCCGCCTCTTGCCAATCTGCTTTACCACAGTCGCCACCTGGAACCGGTGCATTTCAACACTGCCTTTCGGCTGTGCCTTCATCAGGACACCGTCGCCTTCAATGAACAGGTATTTCGGCTTTTCCAACGATTCCTCGCTGCAGAAAGCCGAATTGGCCTGGGCTTTTTCATGCTGGGCGTACTTGTCTCCCACCGTCCTGACTATCCTGCCTACTGTCTGATGGCTGATATCCAGCGGAGTCAGGGTATTCACTGCCTCAGTCGCAGCCCGATAGACGCTGCCGGCTGCCACTTTGGTTACTGAGTACAGGAGCAACGGAGAATACCGTTGATAAGGTGACAGACCCAGGATATTATCCAAAGGATAGAATGGCTTTCCGCCTTCGCGCCGGACCAGACGGCGGGAAAATGTGACCGTCCCGAACATGCAAAGCACAGTACGCCGGTCAATCCGCAGTACTTCCTGTTTTCCCGCATACTGCCTGGCCATCTCAGCATCGTAAGTCTCCAGAGCCTGGGCGAAAGCCCGGCACTGGAGCTCGATTCCCCGCCGCCAGATCTCTTTTTCCAAAGCCAGCCCGTTGGAACACCTCTTTATTAGGTTGATGAATTCTGATACAATGAAATCCATGGAAGACCTTCTCCTATCTATAGTGTTGGTGTAGAGACTTATACTATATGATGAAGGTCTTCCTTTTTGCAAGTTTATAAGGGTTTATTCATTTTACCGAGAACTATTTTACACTAAGGCTGCATGGACAGCAGCACTGTCAACGGTCATCTGTCAACCGCCCTTCTTCTCACTGTCTCAGCAGCAGCACGCTCCCCAGCACAATCAGGCTGCCGCCCACCCAGGAATACCCAGTCAGGACTTCGCCCCAGAGCAGAGCTCCCGCCAGGATATGGAACAGGATGCCGGTATACATGAGAAAGTTCACCATAGTAGGATGGATGTGGGTGCACCCCCAGGTGAGACACACCTGCCCCATCAGGGCGGACAGGGCCATTTCCAGGATCCATCCCCATTCGGCCCCTGTCGGCAGGGTCCACCGGTCCATACCCATGAGCACCAGTCCTCCCAGAGTGCTGTACAGTTGGAAATACAGCACCAGTTCCGTCTGGGTGTGGCCTCCCCGCTCCGTCATCTTCCCGATGCACACGTAAGCGCTGGCTGCAAAGAAGGCGGACAGGATTCCAAACAGGGCATAAAGGTTGAACGAGTGGAAATTCCACACCTGAAGGACGATGGCCGCTCCCAAGGCGATCACCCCCAGCCAGGGCACCGACCGCTTCTGGAGACTGCCCCGGAGGAAAATCGGGGACAGGAGACACATGAAAAAGGCAGAGAGCTGAGTGAGGATTTCCGCGTCCCCCAGTTTCAATCCATTGAGGCAGTAAAAAAAGAACAGCAGGCAGGCACATCCGAACAGGCCCCGGAGATGGAGCAGCCCCCGGTCCTTCCCGGAAAACACCGGCAGGGTTTCCATCCGGGCCATAAAGGGCAGGAATAGCATCCCCACCAGTCCCCGGAAGAAGGTGATTTCCCCGGTGCCCAGGTGGAGCAGTTTCTTGCCTCCCACATCCATGGTGGTAAAGAACACCGCCGCCAGGATGGAAGCCAAGATGCCCTTTTTTTCAGTAGTCAGTGTCACATCCATTCCTCCTTGTACAATCGATCCCTTTCAGTTTACACAAAAACCGGACCTCCGGCAATGGCCGGCAGGTCCGGTAAACGCATATTTTTACTTTTTGGCGGCTTCTGCCTTGGCTCTGGCTTCAGCAATGATCTTGTCCGCCATCTTGGGAGGCACGTCTTCGTAATGGTCAAACTTCATTTCGAAGGTCCCGGTCCCCTGGGTCAGGGCCCGGAGATCCACAGCGTAATCCAGGATTTCCGCATAGGGCACCTGGGCCTTTACCACAGCCCGGCCGTCTTCTGCAGACTGCATCCCCAGGATCCGTCCCCGTTTGCTGTTCAGGTCGGAAATAATGTCCCCGGTCATCCGTTCGTCACAATACACATCCAGGTTGTAATAGGGTTCCATCAGCACAGGCTTGGACTGTTCCGCCGCTTTCTGGAAGGCCATGTGGGAAGCCACTTTGAAGGCCATTTCCGAAGAGTCCACCGTATGATAGGACCCATCCAGCAGGGTGATCTTCAGATCCACCACCGGATATCCGGCCAGGATCCCGTGTTCCATGGATTCCTTCATGCCCTTTTCCACCGCCGGGATGTACTGCCGGGGCACGGCACCTCCGAAAATCTTGTCCACGAACTCAAAACCGCTTCCCGGAGGCAGAGGTTCCATTTTGATGACCACATGGCCGTACTGGCCGTGGCCCCCGGTCTGTTTCTTGTATTTGCCTTCCACTTCTGCAGAACCCCGGATGGTTTCCCGGTATTCCACCATGGGCGGTTTCAAAACGGCTTCCACCCCGAATTTCCGTTTCATCCGTTCCATCAGGATGTCCAGATGCTGGTCTCCCATGCCGCTGATCAGAGTTTCCTTGGTCACCGGGTTCCGGCTGACGATAAAGGTAGGATCTTCGTCCATGAGCTTGTTCAGAGCCGCCGCAATTTTGTCCTCGTCCCCTTTCTTTTTGGGAGCGATGGCCCGGCTGTACATGGGCAGAGGGTATTCAATGGGTGCAAACTGCACCGGTGCCTCCTTGGCACTCAGGGTATCCCCGGTCATGGTGAACTGGAGACGGGAGATCACCCCGATATCCCCGGCGGTAATGGCCTTCATGGGGATCTGGTTCTTGCCCCGGAGGGTACAGATGGCCCCCACCTTTTCCATTTCATCCCGGCTGGCGTTATACACAGTGCTGTCGGCGTTGATAACCCCGGAGAACACCCGGATGAAGCTCATCCGTCCCACAAAGGGATCGGAGGTGGTCTTGAACACCAGAGCGGCCAGCGGTGCGTTGGAATCCCGCCGTTCCACTTCTCCGGTTTTCAGGTTGGTTACATGGTATTCGTTCAGGATGGCCGGGAAGGTATAGTCCACAATGGCGGACAGGGTCCGGCCCAGGCCGATGTTCTTGAAGGCGGAGCCGCAGAGCACCGGGAAGATGATTCCCTGCCGGATGCCCTTCACCAGACAGCTCATCACTTCTTCATCGGAAATGGTTTCCCCTTCCAGATACCGTTCCATGATTTCGTCATCGGCTTCGACCGCCGCTTCCACCATTTTGTCATGGGCATCCTGGACCCATTCCTTCAGATCAGCAGGGACCTCGATTTCGTCGGCCCCGTTGCCGTTGCCCCGGTAGGCCTTCTGGTTGAACACGTCGATGACCCCGCAGAAATCCGCTTCCTTGCCCAAAGGCAGTTCCAGAGGCAGGATCCGTTTCCCGATCTTGGCCCGGAGATTGTCCAGGATATTGTCGTAATCAGCGTTTTCCCGATCCATTTTGTTCACGAAGATCAGCCGGGGCAGACCTGCTTCTTCCGCCAGCTTCCAGCACTGTTCCGTCCCGATCTGGACCCCGCTGGTGGCGCTGACCACGATCAGCACGCTGTCCACCGCCCGGAAGGCCCCTTTCACTTCCGCCACGAAATCCGCAAACCCCGGGGTATCGATGAAGTTGATCTTCACATCCCGCCATTCCACCGGTGCCAGGGTGGCGCTGACAGAAACCCCTCTTTTGATTTCTTCCGGTTCAAAGTCCGTAGTGGTCTGGCCGTCTTCCACCTTGCACATCCGGCTGATGGCCCCGCTGCGGTAGAGCAGAGCTTCCGTCAGGGAAGTGGTGCCTGCGCCTCCATGACCTACGATTGCCACGTTTCTGATTTTATCACCTGTATACTCTTTCACTGTACAGCCCCCTTTGTTCCGTATGGTGCAGGAGGTACCGCTGCCGAAACAGGGTCCTCAACAAGTCTGATGGTACTCTTTTTCGGGGAAAGACAGCCTTTTTCCTGCTTTTTACAGAAAACTTTTGAAATTCTCCCAAAAGAAAAAGGAATGTGTAACGATAGATACACATTCCTTCTGCAGCTCTTTCTCAGGCCCGACGTTTCCGGTACCGGCTGTACAGCAGCGTTCCGTAGACCAGGAGCACCAGAGTCACCAGGATGGCCAGCCGGTCCATATGCTGGCGGAAATGGACGATGTCGTGGCCCACCACCACTTCCAGGGCCGTGGAGGGCAGTTTCCCGATAAAGGTGGCAATCACATAGTCCCGGAACTTCATCCGGCTGATGGCTCCCAAGCAGGTGAGGATCCCGGAAGGGAAATAGGGCAGGGTCCGTGCCAGTGCCATGGCCACCAGGCCGTTTTCACTGCTCATCTCGTCCAGTTTCTGGAGATTGTTGCTTTTGGCAATGACGGTTTCCGCTGTGGACCGGAGGAAATACCGCATAATGAGGAAACTGAGAATCACCCCCACGCTTTCCGCGGACCAGGATACCAGGATCCCCACCGGCAGCCCGAACACCACCCCATTGGCCGTAGACAGGAAAATGGAGGGAAGACAGCCGGCGGCGTTGATGAACACATCCAGCAGGAAACTGATGACTACGGCCCAGGGGCCGAAGGAGCGGAGAAAGTCCACGGTTTCCTGGATGTTCCCACCCCGGGCCAGGTGGACGATCTGGTGATAGAATCCGGGGTCCAGAAAATGGATCAGGACCAGGACCCCCAACAGCCCGGCAAAAGCCAGAAGTTTGAAAGTCCGTTCCGAACAGCGGTCTTGGGCAGGATATTGCGGTTGTGATTGTACAGGTGCTTCCATGATACGGCTCCTTATGACAAAATCAATGAAAGGTCAATAGTGGATTTTATTTATTATAGCCGGAACTTGTTACAGAAATGAAAACTGCATGTAAAGAAAGGTGAAAGAAGGGGGCCGCTGACAGCGAGGGGAGCTGCACGCAACGTGCAGCTCCACCTTATGCATTGAATATCCTCTCGAACCGTCCGTCGAACTGGGTGGTGGCAGCGGCGCGGATCACTTCCTGGGCCGTGTCCGGGTCTCCCATGGCCCACTGGGCCGCTTTCCGGGCTTCCACCAGGGTATCCGTATCCCGGAGGATGTCCGCTATGTACAGGTCGCTGAGGCCGTGCTGGCGCAGGCCGAAGAACTGGCCGGCCCCCCGGAGTTCCAGATCCTTTTCCGCCAGCAGGAACCCGTCGCTGCAGCTGCGCATGATCTGGAGCCGTTCCAGGGTCACCGGATTGGTGGAAGCGGTAAGCAGCACGCAGTAGGACTGGGCGCTGCCCCGTCCTACCCGGCCCCGGAGCTGGTGCATCTGGGCCAGGCCGAACCGGTCCGCTCCCTCGATGACCATCAGTGTGGCATTGGGCACGTTCACCCCCACTTCCACCACCGTAGTGGTGATCAGCACCTTGGTTTCGTTCCGGGCGAAACTTTCCATCACCGCATCCTTTTCTTCCGGCTTCAGACGGCCGTGGAGGAGCCCGCAGGGGATCCCCTTCAGATAGGTGGAAGTCAGTTCCTCGTAGAGTTCTTCCGCCGCCTTGGCGTCCACCCCTTCGCTTTCCTCGATCAGGGGGCACACCACATAGGCCTGGTGGCCTTCCTGGATCTGATGGACCATCCCCTGGTACACTGCCGGCCGTTTGTCCTCGGTGTAGCACAGGGTCCGGACCGGTTTCCGTCCCGGGGGCATTCCTTTCATCAGGGACACGTCCAGGTCCCCGTACACGGTGAGAGCCAGAGTCCGGGGAATCGGGGTGGCGGTCATCACCAGCACATGGGGCGCATACTGGCTCTTGGCCTGGAGTTTGGCCCGCTGGGCCACCCCGAACCGGTGCTGTTCGTCCGTAATGGCCAGGGCCAGGGAATGGAACACCACCTTGTCCTGGATCAGGGCGTAGGTCCCCACCACTGCCTGGATGGAGCCGTCTGCCAGGCCTTCCAGCACCTGACGGCGTTTTTTGGCAGTCAGGCCTCCGGTCAAAAGGGCCGTCCGGATTCCGGCCGGTTCCAGCACCTTCTGCATTTCCTGGTAATGCTGTTCCGCCAGGATCTCTGTAGGAGCCATGAGACAGCCTTGGTAGCCGTTTTCCACTGCTTTGGCCAGGGCCAGAAGGGCCAGGGCCGTCTTCCCGGAGCCTACATCCCCCTGGACCAGCCGGTTCATGGGTTCCGGGCTCTGCATGTCGTCGTCGATTTCCTGCCAGGCTTTTTTCTGGCTGTCGGTAAGCGCAAAGCCCAGACCTTCCCGTACCTTCTGCACCAGCTCTCCGGACCGGGCCATCTTGATGCCCCGGCTGTCCTTCTTGATTTCCACCCGGTGATGGAGCAGCCCGCACTGGAGAAAGAACAGCTCTTCAAAAATCAGCCGCTGCCGGGCCTTTTCCAGCAGTTCCGGACTTTTGGGAAAGTGAATGTTCTCCAGGGCTTCCAGCCGGGGCAGGAAATGCTTGGCCTGGAGGATCTTTTCCGGCAGGCACTCCGGCAGTTCCTTCCGGGCCAGGGCCAGAGCCTGGCGCACCGCCCCCCGGACCTGGTTCTGGGTCAGGCTGCCGGTCAGGGCATAAGTGGGCAGGATGCCGGGGGCCTCCGCCTTTTCATCCTTTACATGGGACAGACTGGCGCTGGTGACACTTTTGGCGGTGCGGCCCAGGTTCACCTTGCCGATGACCAGCACCTCATCTCCGGTATGGTACACCCGGGTCATGTAGGTCTGTGCCCCGAACAGGACGATTTCCGCAAAGCCCGTGCCGTCCCCCAGGGTAATGGTGGCGTATTTCATGTTCCGGGCACTCCGCCGGTTGTTCAGCCGGACGATGGTCCCCCGGAACAGCTGCATTTCCCCACCGGTGGTCAGTTCTCCGATGGTCCGGATGTGGGAATAATCCAGATAGCAGCCCTGCCGGGGAAAATGATTCAGCAGGTCGCCGATGGTCTCTACGTTGATATTTGCGAATTCCAGGGCCTTTTTGGGCCCGATGCCTTTGAGTTTGCTTACAGGTTCCTGCCACCACATGGTCATTTTCTCCTTTTCTCATGGTTTTCTACTTGCAATTATAATCCAATTTGTGTTAAAATAGCTACATTGAGTTTTAAAAATAAAGCATTGCCTTATAACTTGAAGGAGGTGGGACCATGGCATGCATCTGTGAAATCTGCAACAAAGGTGAGCTGTCCGGCAACAACGTCAGCCATTCCAATAGACATGTAAAACGTTCTTGGAAACCTAACGTTCAAAAGGTTAAAGCGGTGGTAGACGGTGAAGTGAAGAGCATCAACGTGTGCACTCGCTGCTTACGTTCCGGCAAGGTAACCCGCGCCATCTAAGCTATAGGTTACAACATAAAAAAGCTGACTGCTTCGGCAGCCAGCTTTTTTGTTTCTCTCTACAGCTTCGCCCCGCAGAAGGGGCAAAAGGCCACGTTTTTGGGCAGCGCTGCATGACACTGGGGACAAATCCGCTGATCCAGGTAAGCCTGGGCCTTTTCCTCGAACAGGGCCACAAATTTATCCGTTTCCCGGTTCTGGGGCTTCAGGCTGTACACTTCCATGCGTTTTTTGTGGATGTCCACGATTACATTGCAGCCCTGTTCCAAAGGCTGTACGGCAAAAACGATTTCCTTCCGTTTGGGTTTCCCGAACAGGAAGGATTTTTCTTCCGACACCAGGGAGCCGTTCAGCAGCATCCCGGCATCATCCTGTTTTTCGATTTCCACTTCCATTTCCCGGCATACCTGAAGCCCCAGTTCCCAGGCCACTGCCGGTGCCAGGTTGTAGACCTGTTCCACAAAACTTCCGCCGCTGCCGTTTACTTTCATGGTTCCTTCCCCCTCAGTTCAGGGTAATGGTCAGGACAATGTCCTTACCGGCCGCCACCGGTCCTGACTGTGCCTTTTCCATCTTCCCCACCTTATCCCCATTGGTGATCACCATGGGGGTAGTCAGATTGCAGCCGCAGCCTCCCAGTTTCTCCCGGTCGAATTCGATCAGAGGCTGGCCGGCCTTTACCTTGTCCCCGGTTTTAACCAGGGCCTTGAAGCCCGCCCCATTCTGGGCCACCGTATTGAGTCCCACATGGAGCAGGATTTCCAGTCCGTGGCCTTCCGTGAGGGCAATGGCATGGGCCGTATCCGGCACATAGGAAATGGTTCCGTCACAGGGGGCTGCCAGCCGTCCTTCTTCCGGCCGTACCGCCACCCCGTCTCCCAGCATTTTCTGGGCAAAAGCCTTGTCCGGCACCTGATCCAGGGACACCAGTTCCCCGGTCAAAGGAGCCAGCAAGGTCACTTTCGTCTTTCTGAAAAACAATCCCATAGTATGATCTCCTTGTTTCCTGTGTGTACCATATTATTGTAACATGAAAAAAGGGGTGCTGCACAGCAGCACCCTTTTTTCTTATTTCAAGCAGGCTTTCCGGGACAGGTTCAGCCGTCCTTTGGAGTCGATTTCCACCAGCTTCACGACGATTTCGTCGCCTACGCTGACTACATCTTCCACTTTTTCCACCCGTTCCTTGGCCAGCTGGGAAATGTGCACCAGCCCTTCCCGGCCGGGCATGAATTCCACAAAGGCCCCGAAGTTCATGATCCGGGTGACTTTGCCGGTGTACACCTTGCCCACTTCCGGTTCTGCCGTGATGTCCTGGATGGTCTTGATGGCCGCATCGGCGGATGCGCTGTCGGCGGCGGCAATGTACACGGTACCGTCATCGTTGATGTCGATCTGGGCACCGGTATCTTCCACGATCTTCTTGATCACCTTGCCCCCAGGTCCGATGATGTCTTTGATCTTCTCCGGGTTCACCTTAATGGTGGTGATCTTGGGTGCGTATTTCTTCAGCTGCTTCCGGGGTTCGGAGATGCATTCCAGCATCTTGCCCAGGATGAAGGCACGGCCTTTCTTGGCCTGGGCCAGGGCCGCCTGGAGGATGTCTTTGGTCAGGCCGTCCACCTTGATGTCCATCTGGATGGCGGTGATACCCTTGGAGGTACCAGCTACCTTGAAGTCCATATCCCCGTTGGCGTCTTCCAGGCCCTGGATATCGGTAAGGATGGTGAAGTTTTCTCCTTCCTTCACCAGGCCCATGGCCACCCCGGATACCGGAGCTTTAATGGGCACGCCGGCATCCATCAGGGACAGGGTGCTGGCACAGGTGCTGGCCATGGAGGAAGAACCGTTGGATTCCAGCACTTCAGAAACCAGCCGGATGGTATAGGGGAATTCCTCTTCCGAAGGAATCACCGGCAGGAGAGCCCGTTCCGCCAGCGCCCCGTGACCGATTTCCCGACGGCCCGGGCTGCGCAGAGGTTTGGTTTCGCCCACACTGTAAGGCGGGAAGTTGTAATGGTGGATGTACCGTTTCTGGATGTCCCCGGCCAGGGTTTCCAGGTTCTGGGCTTCCCGGAGCGGAGCCAAGGCCAGGCAGTTGAGCACCTGGGTCTGTCCCCGGGTGAACAGGCTGCAGCCGTGAGGACGGGCCAGGAGCCCCACTTCACAGCTGATGGGACGGACTTCATCCAGGGCACGGCCGTCCGGACGGATCTTGTCCACGGTGATGATGTGCCGGAACACCCGTTTCACCAGTTTGGCCACCACATGGGCAATATCGATTTCATTGTCCGGATACAGTTCCGTAAAGTGGGCCAGGATTTCCTCCTTGGCTTCGCTGACCATTTTGTCCCGGTGCAGCTTGTCCGGATCCATCAGGGCATCGTGGATCTTGGGTTCCCCATAGGCTTCGATTTCCTGGGCCAGTTCTGCGGGGGGAGTGTAGACTTCGAAGTCCATTTTGGGCTTGCCCACTTCGGCCTGGATCTTTTCCTGGAATTCCACCAGTTTCTTGATTTCGCCGTGCGCAAACCAGATGGCATCCAGCATCACTTCTTCAGAAACTTCCTTGGCGCCGGCTTCCACCATCAGGATGGCGTCTTTGGTACCGGCCACTGCCAGGTTCAGTTCGCTGACCTTGGCCTGTTCCACAGTGGGTTCCACAATGAACTGGCCATCGATGAGGCCTACCCGGACCCCGGCGATGGGGCCTTCAAAGGGGATATCAGAAATGGACAGGGCACAGGAAGCGCCGATCATGGCCGGAATGTCCGGGGCATTGTCCGGATCCACGGAAACTGCCGTGCACACGATCTGTACATCGTTGTGGTAGCCGTCCGGGAACATAGGCCGAATGGGCCGGTCGATGAGCCGGGACGTGAGGATGGCCGTTTCTGCCGGCCGCCCTTCTCTCCGCAGGAACCCGCCGGGGATCTTGCCCACTGCGTACATCTTTTCTTCGAAATCCACTGTCAGCGGGAAGAAATCCACCCCTTCCCTGGGGGTATCGGTACCCGTCACAGCCACCACTACAGCCGTTTCGCCGTAGCGGACCAGAACAGCGCCATTGGCCTGTTTGGCAATCTTCCCCGTTTCAATGGTAAGGGTCCGACCTCCAAAATCCGTGCTAAAACTATGCATCCTCTGCATCCTCCTTATGTTTCACTCTTGACATTATGGGTAGATTATACTACACCAGCGGGGAAAAAGCTATAAAAAAGAGGGCTTTGCCCTCTTTTGTCAATTGTCAACAGTCAATTGTCAATGGCTAAATGATAAAGGTTCGTTGTAAAATGAAGTTGAACAGTTAATCAAAA
>ULYK01023513.1_pt1 | contig 11353 bp, 10 predicted proteins | sample 1962061 | NCBI WGS metagenome assembly ULYK01 (sample SAMEA4835860, study PRJEB28245) | human gut metagenome | biome: gut microbiome; material: fecal sample | place: Denmark | collected 2008
ACTATTTTTATTTTCTTTGCTGTTCCTGGCTTCCTTGTTCTCTTTGGCCCCTTTCTTCTCTTTGGAGTCCTGGGTTTCCCGGGCCTCCTTTTCCTTCTTCTTCAGCAGGGATTCCGCCTGGTGCTGTTTCCCTTCCGGATAGGGCATTCCGGCCATTTCCAGTACCATCCACAGGGCATTGGGACGGAAGGGCTGCTTTTTATTCTGGCAGATCCGTCCATATTTCAGCAGCAGTTCCGCCATGGCATCCGGGCTGTATTTGCAGATTTTCCTGATATTCTCCGGATCCTTCCCTACAATCTGCTGCAGGTTCCGGCATACCTGGCCCAGGAAGGCCTGGAAGGTATAGGCGGCAATGTCCCGGTAGATCCGGTCCCCTTCCTTGTACAGTTCCACCGCAAAGGGGACGATTTTTTCCCGGACCCGGGGGGACCGTTTGTCCAGTTTCCCCAGCTGGATAATGTATTTCCGGTATTTCCGGCTGTTCCCCTTCATGGGCTTCAGCAGCACTTCCACCGGGGTGGTTTCATAGATCAGCTGCAGATACCGGTCGTTGATATTCTCCAGTTCCTCTTCAGAAACGGTCAGGGAGGAGGGTATAACAGGAGATTTTGGCTTTTTCGGCGATTTCATGGTGTGACCTCCAAAAATAAAATATAAGAGTAATTTGACAAATAAAAAGAAAGCCCACGCCTCAAAAAGCGCGGCTTTCTTTATTATACCCGTGGATGTGGGGCCGGGTCAAGGAAGAGGTCTACCCCTTCCGCTCTTCCAAGCCTTTGTGCCTTCTTTCGTGAAGAGCATAATAGGCGGCCTTGTCCTGGTACATTTCCCGGTCAGCCTGGCGGATGGCCTGCCGGATGTGGGCGGAATCCTCCAGCCACAGGGACCCTACAGCCAGGATGGGTTCCGGGTCTTCAGCCAGTTCCCGGCGGATCTGCTCCACCCGGCGGGAAAATTCCCGTTTCCCCAGGTTCCGGGCCAGCACGACGAATTCGTCTCCCCCTTCCCGGAACACCTGCTCCCGGGAAAAGTTCCGGACCAAAACCCCGACAGCCCGGCGGATCAGTTCATCCCCGGCCCGGTGGCCCTTTTGGTCGTTGGTGGCTTTCAGACCGTTCACATCGGCGTAGATCACCCCCAGGGGACGATTCCGCCGGGCCAGGCTGTGGAGAGTCTCCTGGAGGGCGTTCCGGTTGTGGACCCCGGTAAGGACGTCGTACCGGCTCATATGCTCCAGCTGTCTCACCAGCTTGTGGTTCCGGATCTTGAAACTGAGGAAATAGGAAATGGTTTCCAGCACTTCCCGGGTGTTGATCAGGTCATTTACCTCGTAATTGTCCGCTCCCAAAAAGCCCACGATCTGTCCCTGCAGGTAAAAGGGCGCAGCGATCAGCCGCTGGATGTTCTGCCGCTTCAGGTTCTCGTAGTCCACCGGATCATCTTCCCGCAGCAGTTCGATGTCTTCAATCAGCACACAGGTGGAACTTTCCAGGAACTGGCTCCAGCCTCCCATGTACAGCTGATAATCCTTGTTCTGCAGGGTCTGGATTTCCGGTTCAATTCCCGGGGCGCACCATTCAAAGGTGTTGGAGACGGTTTTCCCGTCGGTTTCCAGCACATACAGCCGGTCCGGGTGGATCATTTCTCCCAGGGCTTCCAGGGCGTGGTCCATGGAAGCCTCATACCCTTCCTCTCCGTTGAGGATCCGGGAAATCTGGAGGATCACGTCATCGGTCATCTTTCCCCGGCGCATGGCGTGGCCGTCTTCCCGTTCCCGGTCGGCAACCATGAACACAAAGGCCACCCATCCTGGATGGTTCTCCAGGGGCTTTACGGCAAAATCCAGCCAGTGGCCGATGGCCTCTTCATAGAGGCTGCTGTGGATTTCCACCCGTTCCGACACTGCCTTGTAGCAGCATTCCATCCACAGCGGATTCCCCTGGGGATACACCTCAAAGAACCGGTGTCCCAAAAGATCCTTGGGGGCGCGGCCCGCAATGGTGCAGTACAGCTGGTTCACATAGACATACCGGGCATCCATGGCTCCAGATCCCCGCTCATTGGGGATCACCTGGAACACCGCATAGGCAACCGGTACGTCCCGGAACAGATCCAACCCCATCCTGTCTTCGTCCATAGCATACACTCCCTTACAGGCATTGTCATCATCCGCTGTTGGGTAGAATGGTGAGCCAAATTGTCAGTTTACAATTCCATTATACCATGAAAAGATACATGTGACTATACAGGAAAGGGGCTGCTGAATGGGCAGCCCCTTTGGTCGCGGTCAGCGGCAGGTGGAGGCCAGATGCCCTGGTGCCCCAATAGCTATGGGCGGCCGGGACGGGCTCGCCTGCGGCAAGCCCCTACGTCGTTGGGGTCAAAAGTTCATCACGATGATCCTGGGAACGGGATTGTCGGGGAATCCGTTTCCCTGACCGTTGTGATCAATTCCCCGGTCCCCGCCAGACAACCCTTCGATGAACCCCGTTGTTTCCCTACCCTCCGACCCTGACGCCGTAGGGGCGCGCCGCAGGCACGCCCTTCCGTGGCCTGCGGTTTTCCTATATTTCCAGGAACCCGCCCTGGGGGTTCCTTCCATAAAAAAGAACCCGCCCCCAAAAGGCGGGTTCTTTCCTTTGACCGTTGACCGAGTTGCTGTTCTTATTTCTTCACCCACACCCGTTCCTTCACATCCAGTTTCTCGATGGGTTTGGGATCGGCGGTGGGTTCCCCGAAGGGCATCTGGGCCACCAGGGTCCAGCTGTCCGGCACTTCGAAGGCCGCCTTGATGGCATCGTCGATGATCGGGTTGTAGTGCTGGATATTCACCCCCAGCCCCAGGTCCGTGAGAGCCGTCCACAGGGCGAACTGGAGCATTCCGTTCCCCTGGCTGGCCCATACCGGGAAGTTGGCCGCGTACCCCGGGAACTGTTCCTGGAGCTTTTTCACCGTGTCCGTTTCCTCAAAATACAGCAGGGTGCCATAGGCAGCGGCGAACCCCTTCACCTTGGCTTCCGTAGGGGCGAATTTCTCCGCCGGCACGATTTTCCGCAGGGTTTCCATCACAATGTCCCACACCTTGTCATGGTACTTCCCCAGGGCCACGATCACCCGGCCGCTCTGCATGTTGAAGGCCGAAGGCACCTCCCGGGTCACCTTTTCCACCGTGTCGATGATGGTGTCCTCCGCTACCGGGATGTTCCGTCCCAGGGCATAATTGGTCCGCCGATGAGCCACCGCCTGATAAAAATTCCGTTCCGTCATGATATTCATCCCCTTAACTGTTATTTTACAAAGTACATTTGATGGGTATAGTATACCATATGGGTGGGGAAAAGGGAAGGGGCGCGCCAAAGGCACGCCCTTCCGTGGCCTGCGGTTTTCCTATGACAGCCCTATTCCATTTTCTCCGCCAGTTCCTTCAGATAGGCCTTGAACGCCGGGCCCAGGTCCTGTCTCCGCAGAGCGAATTCCACGGTGGCTTTCAGGTAGCCCAGCTTGTCACCGGTGTCGTACCGTTTCCCTTCGAAATTGTAGGCATAGACGCTTTCGTTGTGAGCCATCACCCGGAGGGCGTCGGTGAGCTGGATTTCCCCACCCTTCCCGGGCCGGGTCTGTTCCAGTACATCGAACACATCCGGGGTGATCACGTATCGTCCCAGAGCGGCAAACCGGCTGGGAGCCTCTTCCACGCTGGGTTTTTCCACCATGTCCTTCACCTTCAGCAGGTTGTGGTCGTCGGTTTCCTCCCCGTCGATGATCCCGTAGGCGGACACCTGTTCCGGCTTTACCACCTGGCAGCCGATCACCGTGCCCCCGGTTTTGTCATACTGGTCCATGAGCTGCTTCAGGGCCGGTTCACCGCTGCCGTTGTACACCACATCATCCCCCAGGATCACACCGAAGGGTTCCCCGTCGATGAAATCCTTGGCACAGAGGATGGCATCCCCCAGGCCCCGCTGGTATTTCTGCCGCACATAGTGGATCTTGATGCTGGAAATGGCCCGGACCTGCTTCAGCAGTTCCATCTTCCCGCTTTCGTACAGGTGCTCTTCCAGTTCCGGAGAGCTGTCGAAATGGTCCTCGATGGCCCGTTTGGCATGGCCGGAGATGATCAGGATCTGTTCGATGCCGCTGTGGAGGATTTCTTCCACAATGTACTGGATGGTGGGTTTGTCCACAATGGGCAGCATTTCCTTGGGCATGGCTTTGGTTTCCGGCAGGAACCGGGTACCGAACCCGGCAGCCGGGATCACGGCTTTACGGACTTTCATCATTGGGCATTCTCCTTTGTTTCTTCATGGGCGGCCTTTTTGGGTGCTTTTTTGTTGAACCGCTGCATCAGTTCTCCCACGTCGGCTCCCTGCATCCAGGCTTCCACCGCATCGGCGGCCTGTTCCAGGGCGTCCTGGATCTTTTCCTTGTCCTCTCCCTGGAAGGGATGGAGCACGTGGCTGATCACCGCCTGTTCCTGGTGGACCGGGTGGCCGATGCCCACCTTGATCCGGGGATAGGCCTGGCTCCCCAGGGCCCGTTCAATGGATTTCAGGCCGTTGTGGCCTCCGGAAGACCCTTTCCGGCGGATCCGCAGGGTCCCCACCGGCAGGTCCATGTCGTCCTGGATCACCAGCACGTCTTCCGGGGGGATGTGGTAAAAGTTGGCAAAATCCGCCACTGCCGCCCCGCTGTTGTTCATGTAGGTGGTGGGTTTGATCACCCAGCATTTTTCCGGCATCCGTTTTTCCAGGTAAGCGGCATTGTCCGCCTTCCGCCAGGCGTCCGTGTCCCCCCACCTACTGGCCAGGATGTCCGCGGTCATGAACCCGATATTGTGCCGGGTCCCGGCATATTCCCGCCCGATGTTCCCCAGGGCAACAACTAGTTTCATAAGATTCTCCTATAAACGCAAAAAGGGTGCTGCACCGCAGCACCCTTTTACCCTTTAAATTTCAAACAGCTGGCTGATGGACAGCTGGTTGTAAATCCGCAGGATGGTCTCTGCCAGGATCGGAGCCACAGAAAGCTGGGTAATCTTCGGATGCTTTTTGTTGGGCGGCAGAGGAATCGTGTTGGTCACGATCAGTTCCTTGATTTCGGACTGGGCAATACGACTCAGTGCCGGATCCGTCAGGATGGGATGGGTTACGCAGGCGTAGATGTCCTTGGCGCCGAATTTCTTCAGAGCCTTGGCCCCTTCGCACAGGGAGCCGGCGGTATCCACAATGTCATCCACCATGATGCAGATCTTGCCTTCCACATTGCCGATCAGGTTCATGACTTCCGCCACACCAGGTTCCGGCCGTCTCTTGTCGATGATGGCCAGGCCGCATTCCAGACGGTTGGCAATGTTCCGGGCACGGCTTACCCCGCCCAGGTCCGGAGAAATCACCACCATGTCTTCCGGTACAAAGCCTTTTTCCTTCACATAGTCTGCCAGGATCGGGCCCCCGGGCATATGGTCCACAGGAATGTCAAAGAAGCCCTGGATCTGGGCTGCATGGAGATCCACCGTCACCAGACGGGTGATCCCGGAAACGGTCATCAGGTCCGCCATCAGTTTGGCAGTGATGGGTTCCCGGCCCCGGGCCTTTCTGTCCTGACGGGCATAGCCGTAGAAGGGAACCACTGCGGTAATGTGCCGTGCGCTGGCTCTCTTGAAGGCGTCGCACATGATCAGCAGTTCCATCACGTTGTCGTTGACAGCCGGTCCGCAGGTGGGCTGGATCACAAATACATCCTTGCCCCGGACACTTTCATTGATCATGACCTGGACTTCTCCGTTGTTGAACCGGTTGATCACCGCGTCCCCAACCGTAGTTCCCAGATAGGCAGCGATTTCACGTGCCAGATCAGGGTTGGCGTTCCCGGAGAAAATCGCCATGTCTTCGCCTGTTTTATCACCCAACATACAATCAATACCCCCACTGCTTTATAATGTAATTCTATTAAAAAGTATACAACTCATTGAGGTTTGTGGCAAGGGAAAAAAATGAGAGGCAACAGCCTCTCATTTTTGGCCGCGGCCAAAAAAGGGGCCCAAGGCCCCTTTTTTATTTCTTATTCCGGTACTTCTCCGCCCAGCCGGGGATGTTCACCTGTTTCCCCCGGGCTACCCCCAGGGCGTTTTCCGGCACATCCTTGGTAATGGTGGAGCCGGCGGCGATGTAGCTGCCTTTGCCGATGGTCACCGGGGCCACCAGGTTGCTGTTGCAGCCTACAAAGGCGTCGTCCTCGATCACCGTCCGGTGCTTCACCTTCCCGTCGTAGTTCACGGTAATGGTGCCGCAGCCCATGTTCACCCCGCTGCCGATATCGCTGTCCCCGATATACTGGAGATGGGGCAGCTTGGTGCCCACTCCCACATTGGAGTTCTTCACTTCCACGAAGTTCCCCATCTTCACCTTGTCCCCGATCACCGTGTTGGGCCGCAGATGGTCGTAGGGCCCCATATGGACCCCATTGCCCACCTGGCAGTCATGGGCGTAGGCGAACTGGATATGGGTGCCATTCCCCACTTTCACATTGGTGAACCGGACCTGGGGTCCCACTTCGCAGTCTTCCCCGATCTCCGTTTCCCCTTCCAGCCAGGTGAAGGGATAGAGCACCGTATCCCGGCCCACCTTCACGGATTTTTCCACAAAGGTGCTGGCAGGATCCATCACCGTGACCCCGCTGTCCATCAGTTTCCCCAGGATCCGTTCATTCATCACCTTCTGGGCCACCGCCAGCTGCCGCCGGGAGTTGATCCCCATAACCATGTCGAAATCCCCGGTTTTGATCCCGGCCACCGAGCGGCCCCGTTTCAGGCATTCCGCCAGGATGTCCGTCAGGTAGTATTCCCCCTGGGCATTGTCGTTCTTCAGGTTCACCAGCAGGTCGAACAGCAGGGGCAGTTCCACACAGTAGATCCCGGTGTTGATTTCCCGGATTTTCCGCTGTTCCGGGGTGGCGTCCTTTTCTTCCACGATCCCGGTAACCTGGCCGGCATCGTCCCGGAGGATCCGTCCGTAGCCGAAAGGATCCGGAGCTTCCGCCGTAAGCACGCTGACCCCGGCGCCGTTTTTCAGATGGGTTTCATAGAACTTCTTCAGTTCCTCCCCTTCCAGGAGTGGCGTATCCCCGCAGAGGATCAGCGCCGTCCCTTTTGCATCTCCCAGCAGGTCCCGGGCCTGGAGCACCGCATGGCCTGTGCCCAGCTGTTCTTCCTGGACTGCCACCCGGGCCCGGGTCCCCAGAAATTCCGTCACCTGTTCGGAACCGAAGCCCACGATCACGATCTTGTCGTCCGCCCCTGCTTCGTCCGCTGCGTCCAGCACATGTTCCAGCATGGGCTTGCCGCTCAGTTTGTGCAGGACCTTGGGGAGCTTGGATTTCATCCGGGTCCCCTTCCCTGCCGCCAGGATAATTGCCGCCAAATCTGCCATTCTTCCTTGCCTCCTAAAAATTACCGCAGTTCAATTTTGTAGCCCGCCTTGCGCAGGGTATCCGCCACTTCTTTGGAATGCTGCGCGTTCCGGGTCTCCACATCCAGTTCCACCCGGGTCACACCCAGGGGCACGGACCGGTCTGCCCGGTCGTGGTTGATGTAGAGGATGTTGATTTTCATTTCTTCCAGATAGCTGACGAACTTCAGCAGTTCCCCCGGCCGGTCCACCATCCAGGTGACCATCCGGACCCGCCGGCCGGTGCGCACCAGCCCCCGTTCGATGATCTGGGAAATGGTGTTCACGTCGATGTTCCCGCCGCTGATCACCGCTGCCGCCCGGTCGCTGCCCGGGACGATGCGGTGCAGCAGGGCTGCCAGAGGCGCTGCCCCGGCTCCTTCCACCACCATCTTGCCCCTCTCCAGCATCAGCAGCATGGCGGCACAGATGTCCTCTTCGTTCACCAGCAGCATGTCGTCCACATATTTGTTGATCAGGTCCCAGGTGAGCTTCCCGGGGATCCCTACGGCGATCCCGTCGGCGATGGTCTTGCCCACCCCGTGGGTCACCCATTTGTTTTCCTTTTTGCACAGGTACATGGCCGGAGCCTGTTCCGTCTGGACCCCATACACCTTCACCTTGGGGTTCACCTGCTTCACTGCCGCGGCGATCCCGGCCAGAAGGCCCCCGCCCCCTACCGGCACCACGATGCTTTCGATGTAGGGATTCTGTTCCAGGATCTCCAGGCCGATGGTCCCCTGGCCGGCGATCACCGCCGGGTCGTCATAGGGATGGACAAAATAGGCGCCGGTTTCCTTCTGGATCTCCTGGGCCTTGGCCAGGGATTCGTCGAAAGTCTTTCCGTAAAGCACCACGTCCGCCCCGTAGCCTTTGGTGGCTTCCGCCTTGGCCAGAGGCGCCCCTTCCGGCATCACCACCGTGGATTTGCAGTGGGCCATCCGGCTCCCCAGGGCCACCCCCTGGGCATGGTTCCCGGCAGAAGCGGCGATGATCCCCTTGGCCTTCTGTTCCTCGCTGAGGGTCATGATGCAGTTGGAAGCCCCCCGGACCTTGAAGGACCCGGTGCGCTGGAGGTTTTCCAGCTTCAGGAACACGTCCCGCTCACTAATGGTGCTGAAGGTATGGTTGTGTTCCAGCGGGGTTTTGTGGACCAGCTTTTCCAGCCGCTCCTGGGCAGCCCGGATGGTTTCCAGGGTGATGGTTGTGTCTGTCATGGGAATCTCTCCTTTTTTGGGTATTGGGTACGGCAAAATATGATGGATCTGTTACAGCATTTCCGGGACGATGTCGATGGCTTTCGTCTCGTCATCCACCCCTTTCAGGGTCATCAGGGACGCATATTCGCTGACGATCTTCTTTTCCGGCTCCCGGCTGGCAATGAACAGGTAGGTGCCCACCACTTCGGCCCCCACTTCTTCCGCCAGTTCCTGCATGCCCCGGGCGGTGCCCCCCGCCCGCATGAAGTCGTCCACCACCAGTACCCGGCTCTTGGGGGCCAGGGCCTTCCGGGGCAGGCTCATGGTCTGGATCTTCTTGCTGGAGCCGCTCACATAGCTGATGGAAACCGCCGGGCCTTCAGTGATCCGGGCTTCCTTCCGGGCCATCACCATAGGGATGTTGAAGGCACGGGCAGTGGCCAGGGCCAGGGAAATCCCCTTGGCTTCCACGGTCATAATGTAGTCCGGCTGGAGTTCCAGGGTCCGCTGCATGATGATTTCCCCCAGCCGGAAGGAAATCTGGGGATCGAACAGCAGGTCGTTCATGTAGATCATTCCCCCTGGAAGCAGCCGGGCAGGGTCGTTGAGCCGTTTGGCCAGGGTCCAGAGGAATTCGTTGTCTGCTTCAGGAGAATGATAGGGAATGAACCGGACCCCCCCGCTGGCTCCCGCCACGGTTTCGATGATTCCCAGATCGTAGGTGGACAGCCCGTTCCGGACAGTCTGGACATCTTCGCTGAGGGTGCTTTTGGCCACGGCGAATTTTTCACAGAAATAGCTGAAAGGAAACAGCTGAAAAGGATGATCGTTCAGTTCTTTGGTCAGTGCCACAATACGTTCCAGTCGTTTGATCCGTGCCATTATGCATTCCCCTCCTTCTTGTTCCCTGCCTTCTGGTCAGCGTGTTCCTTTTCCTTGGCTTCGATGACCTTCAGCAGGGTCCGTTCCGCGTTTTCCATATGGGTCCGCACCGCCTTCTGGGCCTTGTCCACACTGCGCTGGGCAATGGCGTCATAAATGGCCTGGTGTTCCTTGATCATATCGTCCAGACGGCCGGGGTAAGGCATGGACCGGCCCCGGATGGCGGTGATCTGTTCCCGCAGGTTGCTGATGATGTTCATGCACCGGCGGTTCCGGCTGGCCTTGTAGATCACATCATGGAACGCCGTATCGTTTTCGATGATCCGGGGATAATCTTTGGCCGCCACCAGAGGCTTGTCCGCATCCAGCAGGGTCTTCATCTCCTTGATCTCGTCATCCCCGATCCGTTCCGCCGCCAGTCCCGCTGCCAGAACGTCCAGGGCCGTACGAATCTCGTACACTTCGTTGATGTCCTTGATGGAAATGTCCGCCACATAGGCGCCCCGCCGGGGGATCATCACCACCAGGCCCTCCAGTTCCATTTTCCGGATGGCTTCCCGTACCGGGGTCCGGCTGACCCCCATCTCTTCCGCCAGCTGAAGTTCCATCAGCCGCATCCCTGCCGGGAACTGTCCGCTGATGATGGCCTGGCGGATGTTGTCCACCACCACATCCCGCAGGGGTCTGTAATTGTCCAAAGGAATCTGTTTCAATTGCCGCACCATAATAAACTATGCCTCCTCAACCGTATGTGCCACTTCAAGTTGTATATCCTGCTGTCTCCCTGCCAGGTATTCTGCCGCCCGGGCCGCCGCCTGCCGGTCCGGGAAGATCCCGAACACCGTAGGGCCGCTGCCGCTCATCAGGGCCTTTTCCGCCCCCAGGGCCGTCAGTTCCTGTTTCAGCTCCTGGAGCACCGGATACCGGTTCACCGTCACCCGTTCCAGGTCGTTGCCCATCCTATCCAGGATCCCCTGCCGGTTCCCCTGGCGGATGGCATTTTCCAGTCCCCGGATATCCAGGGGCACCCGGCCGGGGGTCCGGTCCATTTCCCCGTAGACCCAGGCGGTGGATACCCCCAGGTTCCGGGGTTTGGCCAGGACCAGATCCAGCCGGGGCACCGGGGGCAGGACGGTCATTTTTTCCCCCCGTCCCCGGGCCCTCTGGGTGCCTCCGTACAGACAGAAAGGAACGTCGCTGCCGATGCTGGCCGCCAGTTCCTCCAGGGCCTGCCGGTCCAGAGGCTGCCCGCAAAGGTCATTGAGCCCCCGGAGCACCGCCGCTGCGTCCGTACTGCCCCCGGCCAGCCCTGCCGCCAGGAAGATCCTTTTGGTGCAGGCCAGGTGCCAGTTGACGGCCAGACCGGTTTTTGCGCCGAACGCCCGGGCCGCCTTCACCATCAGGTTGCTGCCGTCACAGGGCAGGTCCGGGTTGTCGCAGACAAGAGACAGTCCCTCCCCCGGGGCAAAGGAAACAGTGTCCGCCAGGGAAATGGACTGCATGATCATGTCCACCTGATGATAGCCGTCAGGACGGCGGCCCAGCACGCTGAGCCCCAGATTGATTTTACCGTATGCCTTCCGCTCCATGGTTTGCTCCTTTGTCCATCAGGGGAAGTCCCCCCGCAAAAAATGATTGTGTATTCTGTATTCATTTATTGTACCGTGAAAACCCATTTGCCGCAAGAGTTGACAGGGGTTTTTATGAACATTTTTTCAAAAATTTTTCACGAACGTTCTTTAATTATAATTTTCAGTCACCGGCTGTCGGAAATGTGGGGAAAATGGTACAATGGGGAAGGCGGCCTGGGGGGCGCCTCTGTCA